>OIDP01000674.1_pt1 | contig 13724 bp, 10 predicted proteins | sample 1581591 | NCBI WGS metagenome assembly OIDP01 (sample SAMEA3882552, study PRJEB24775) | human gut metagenome | biome: human-associated habitat; feature: intestine environment; material: feces | place: Netherlands | collected 2009/2010 | reverse complement strand
CCCGCCCGACCCGCCTGCCGCGTCCGGCGCAGGACCTGGAGCAGGCACTGGCAGATTTGTGCCGTGCTGTTGCCAAAGACTGCAAGATTGATTTTGCAGATGTCAGCTATGTGGGCATCGGTACCCCGGGCAGTGTGAATTTTACCACCGGCTTTGTGGGCTATAACACCAACTTTGGCTACTATGACTGGAACCTGGGGCCTGACCTGGAAGCTCTGCTCGGCTGCAAGGTCTATGTGGAAAACGATGCCAACGCAGCAGCATTTGGCGAATACATCGCAGGCGGCGCAAAGGGCTTCAAGGATGCCGTTGTTATCACGCTGGGTACCGGCATTGGCAGCGGCATTATCCTGGGCGGCAAGATTCTGCGCGGATTCAACTTTGCTGCTGGCGAGATGGGCCATACCGTGATTGTAAAGGGTGGACGCAAGTGCAACTGCGGCCGTTACGGCTGCTGGGAACGTTATGCTTCCTCCCGCGCTCTGTCGGAGGATGCCCGCGAAGCGATGACCCGGCACCCCGAGAGCATGATGTGGAAACTGGCGGGGGATATTGACCATGTGAACGCCAAGATCCCCTTTGACGCGATGGAAGCCGGCGATGCAACCGCCAAGGCTGTTGTGGATAATTGGATCGAATATGTTGCCTGCGGCATTTCCAACGTGGTGAATACCTTTGAGCCGGAAGCCATCTGCATTGGCGGCGGTGTTTCCAATCAGGGAGAAACCCTGCTGGCACCTATCCGCAAGTATGTGGAGGAAGAAACCAAAAACATTACCACCGGCAAAATGCCCGCTATTCGTGCCTGTGTGCTGACCAACGATGCCGGCGTGATCGGCGCGGCAGCCCTGGCAAATTCTATCTGAGCCGTTTGTGAGGTTTGCTTATGAACGAGCAATTTCTTGCAGCTTTGCAGGCAGAAAACCTGCCTGTCAGCCTTGATGAATCCCTGGGGCGGCATACAACGTTCCGCATTGGCGGCAATGCAGACTTTTTTTGTGTGCCCGCCACGGTAACGCAGCTGACCCGTATTCTGGAACTGTGCCGCCAATATCAAGTCCGCACCTATCTGCTGGGCAACGGTTCCAACACGCTGTTTTCGGATGCAGGGTTCGGCGGGGCGGTTATCTGCCTGACGGGGTTAAACTCCCGCTTTTCCATGCAGGCCCAGCCGGATGGCAGCACCAAGGTACTGGCCCCGGCTGGCATGATGCTTTCCGCTCTTTGCAATACCGCCCAGAAGGAAAGCCTGGCCGGGCTGGAATTTGCCTTCGGCATTCCCGGCACGGTGGGCGGGGCTGTGTATATGAACGCGGGCGCTTACGGCGGAGAAATAAAGGACGTGCTGACAGCCGTTACGTTCTTGGACGAAAACCTGCATCTGCAAACCCTGCCTGTGCAGGAACTGCAGCTGGGTTATCGCACCAGCATTTTTGAGCGGTGCTCCTGGTGCATCCTGGAAGCGGAATTTACCCTGCACCCCGGTGATGCACAGGAGATCCGTACCGCCATGCAGGAATATATGCGCCGCCGCAAAGAAAAGCAGCCGCTGGAATACCCGTCCGCTGGCAGTACCTTCAAGCGCCCTGTGGGCCAGTTTGCCGGCAAGCTAATCGAGGACTGCGGCCTGCGCGGTTTCCGCGTGGGCGGGGCAGCCATCAGTGAAAAGCACTGCGGCTTTGTGGTCAACCTGGGTAATGCCACCTGCGCGGATGTTGTCAGCCTGACGGAGCAGGTGCGGCAGATCGTGCTGGAAAAAACCGGCTGTACCCTGGAACGCGAGATCCGCGTGGTGGAATAACCATGCCGCATCTTGATACCTGCCAGGCAAGGAACGGTATTCCGCCCCGCTGAATGAGAGAGGAACAACAGGATGAACTTTTTGATCGTAACCGGCCTTTCCGGCGCAGGCAAGTCCATGGCGGTCAACGCGCTGGAAGATATCGGATTTTTCTGCATTGATAATATCCCGGCGGGCCTTTTGCCCCGTATCCTGGACTTTGCCCAGCAGGGCGAAAACCAGCTCAGCCGCGTTGCGGTCGTGATGGACATCCGCGGCCTGCATTCTGTTCAGGAAACCAATGAGGCACTGGAAGCGCTGGACGAAAAGAAAATGCCTTATGACATCCTGTTCCTGGATGCCAGCGATGCCGCCATCCGCCGCCGCTATAAAGAGACCCGCCGTGTGCATCCCATGACCATCAGCGAGGGGATCCCGGTCAGTGAGGCAATCACCAAAGAACGGCAGATATTGCAGCCCCTGCGGGAACGTGCAAAATATGTGATCGATACCTCTTTGCTTTCTACCGCACAAAACCGGGAACGTGTTTCCAGCCTGTTTTTGCAAAAAGGTCAGTGTGCCATGTCTATCAACGTGGTTTCCTTTGGCTTTAAATACGGTCTTCCGCAGGAAGCGGACATCGTGTTTGATGTGCGCTGCCTGCCCAACCCGTTCTATGTGCCAGAGCTGAAAGAAAAGACTGGCCTGGACCAGGAAGTGGTGGATTATGTGATGAAGTTCCCTGAATCGCAGGAGCTGCTGCGCCGGATAGAGAGCTTTCTGGAATATGCGCTGCCGCTGTATGTTAAGGAGGGCAAAAGCCAGCTGATGATCGCCATTGGCTGTACCGGCGGCAAGCACCGTTCTATCACTTTTGCCCGCAAGATCGGGGAGTACTGCACAAAGCTTGGTTACCAGCCCAGCGTGCAGCACCGCGATGCCCGCCGCACGGCCTGATACATCCCAAATCTCCCGATAAAGAGAGTGTGAACACCAAACGTGAGTTTTTCCCAAGACGTTAAAAACGAAATACTGCACCGCAAAATCGTGCGCAGCTGCTGTGTTACCGCAGCAGCTTACGCGGTTGCTTGCTTTGGCAAGTATTTTGATGACCGCGGCGTGGTTTTGCAGACCGAAAACGAGGGCATTGCCCAGCTGGCACAAAAGCTGTATGCCCGCTGCGGCATTACCGGTACCGTAATTTCCAAGGAGCGCGGCACCGGCCTGATTTATGAGTTCAGCGTAAAAGACCCCGAACAGGTACAAAAAATGCTGAACCTGTTTGGACATACTGGCCGCGAAACCACCCTGCGCATCCGGCCGGACTGCTTCAAATGCCAGAAATGCGGATCATTTTTCATTTCCACTGCATTTTTATGCTGCGGTACGGCAACCGACCCGGAAAAGGAATATAACATTGAGTTCCTTTCGCCCCGGCACTCGCTTTCGCAGCAGCTGGAGGGCATTCTGGCCCAGTATGAGTTCAATCCCCACCGCGCCGTGCGCAAGGGGGCCAACACCGTATATGTCAAATCCAGCGACCATCTGGAAGATCTGCTGACCTTTATGGGCGCGGGCAACGCCGCCATGCGCATCATGGAACAACGCATGTATAACGATATGCGCAATAAAACCAACCGCCTTTCCAACTGCGAAACCGCCAACATGGGCAAAACCGTACAGGCAGCCGTGCAGGTGCGCCTTGCGATTGAGACGCTGGAAGAGGCCGGCGCGCTGGAAACCCTGCCCAAACCATTGCAGCAGGCAGCCCGCCTACGGATGCAGTACCCCGAAATGCCGCTTGCCAAATTGGCCGAAAAGTTTGACCCGCCTGTCAGCAAAGCAGGGCTTTCCCACCGGTTCAAGCGGATCCAGGAAGCTGCCGCTCGCCTGAACGCCGCTGCATCAGCACAGCCGGAAGAGCAGGAAAATCTTAAAGAGCCGGAACCGGCAGGACAGGACATCGCACAATCTCCGTAATAAACCACGCAAAGCCGCTGCGTAACTGCTGCGGCTTTTCCGCATTTTACCACAGCAGCAAAGGGATACATTATGCCAGAAACCACGCCACACCAACCGCAAAGACAGTTCACCCACCTGCACCTGCATACTGAGTACAGCCTGCTGGATGGCGCCTGCCGTATTGACCGCCTGTTTGACTATATCAAACAGCTGGGCCAGACCGCCGTTGCCATTACCGACCACGGCGTTATGTACGGCTGCGTTGCCTTTTATGATGCAGCCAAAGCCGCAGGCATCAAGCCGATCATTGGCTGTGAGGTGTATGTTGCCACCCGCACCCGCTTTGATAAGGTCAACCGCATTGACGGCAACAACCACCTGATCCTGCTCTGCAAAAATGAAACCGGGTATAAAAACCTGATCAAAATGGTATCCGCCGGTTTTTTGGAGGGCTTTTATTCCAAGCCGCGCATTGACCATGACCTGCTGGAGCAGTACCACGAAGGCCTGATCTGCCTTTCCGCCTGCCTTGCCGGTGAGGTCCCTCAGGCGATTCTGGCAGGGGACTATGAGCGCGCCAAGCAGATTGCTCTTTACTATAACGATCTGTTTGGCCAGGGCAACTATTATATTGAGCTGCAGGACCATGGCCTGGAAGAAGACACTACCGTTCTGCCGCAGCTTATCCGCCTTTCGCGGGAGACAGGAATCCCCATGGTTGCCACCAACGACTCCCACTACATCACCCGCGAGGACGCCAAGATGCAGAGCATTCTGCTGTGCATCCAGACCGGCAAAACCGTCAACGATGTGGACCGCATGGAGTTTCAGACCGAGGAATTCTATGTAAAAAGCACCGATGAAATGTATGACCTGTTCTCCATGGTGCCGGAAGCCTGCGAGAACACCAACAAAATTGCAGAACAGTGCAACTTTGACTTTGTGTTTGGCGATACCAAGCTCCCGTATTTCAAAGCTCCGGACGGCATGGAAAACCAGGAATACTTTGAAAAGCTCTGTTATGAGGGCTTGGAACGCCGCTACCCCGGCAAGGTAACGGATGCCTTGCGTGAACGCCTGGAATACGAGATTGGCGTGGTTAAAAAGATGGGGTACACCAACTATTACCTCATCGTGTATGACTTTATCAATTACGCCAAAAGCCGCGATATCCCGGTCGGCCCCGGCCGCGGCTCCGGTGCGGGTAGCCTGGCGGCCTATTGTGTCGGTATTACGGACATTGACCCCATCCGCTACAGTTTGATTTTTGAACGCTTCCTGAACCCGGAACGTGTCTCTATGCCGGACTTTGACGTTGACTTTTGTTACGAGCGCCGCCAGGAAGTGATTGATTACGTCAACCGCAAGTATGGCCGTGACCATGTGGCACAGATCGTGACCTTTGGAACTATGGCCGCCCGTGCCGCCGTGCGCGATGTCGGCCGCGTGATGGGTATGCCGTACCAGGACGTGGATAAGGTGGCCAAGCTGATTCCTACTGAACTGAAAATGACGCTGAACCATGCGCTGGAGGTTTCGCCGGACCTGAAAGCAATGTATGACGCTGAACCCCAGGTGCATGAGCTGATCGATACCTCGCTGAAAGTGGAGGGCATGCCGCGTCACGCTTCCACTCATGCGGCGGGCGTTGTGATTACCCGCGAACCGGCTACCGAGTATGTGCCGCTTTCCACTAACGATGGTCTGCCGGTTACCCAGTTCAACATGGTGGAAATTGAGCGCCTTGGCCTGCTCAAGATGGACTTCCTTGGCCTGCGCACCCTGACCGTTATCCATGATACCGAAGCCGCCGTGCGCCTGCATGAACCGGATTTCCGCATTGCCAATCTGGATTATGACGATGCCGCTACTTATGCTATGCTGGAACGGGGCGAAACAGAGGGCATCTTCCAGCTTGAATCTACTGGTATGACCCAGGTGCTGGTCAGTATGCACCCCCGCAGCCTTGAAGACGTCATCGCCCTCATCTCGCTGTACCGCCCCGGCCCCATGGATTCTATCCCGACCTATCTGCGCAACCGCAGGGAGCCGGATAAAGTCACCTATAAAACACCCCAGCTGGCCCATATCCTGGATGTTACCAACGGCTGTATCGTTTATCAGGAACAGGTCATGCAGATCTGCCGCGAGCTGGCAGGCTTCAGCTTTGGCCAGGCTGATAACGTGCGCCGTGCCATGAGCAAAAAGAAGCATAAAGTCATGGAAGCCGAGCGAGAGCACTTTGTGCATGGCTGTACTGAGCCGGGCAAAGAGTGCGCCGGGTGTGTGAAGAACGGGATCCCGGAAGCCGTGGCCAATGAGATCTATGACGATATGGTCAGTTTTGCTTCTTATGCGTTCAACAAATCTCATGCGGCCTGCTATGCCTATGTGGCATTCCAGACAGCCTATCTCAAGTGCCATTACCCGTGCGAGTTCATGGCTGCGCTGTTGACCAGCGTACTGGACAGCACCGCCAAGGTGATTGAATATTCGTCCGAATGCCAGCGCCTTGGCATCAAGGTTTTGCCGCCGGATATCAATGTATCCCGCGGCGGCTTTACGGTGGACGGGCAGAGCATCCGCTTTGGCCTGAACGCCGTCAAAAGCGTTGGCCGCGATTTGATTGAAGCGGTCATCAAAGAGCGCGAAAGCCGCCCATTCCGCAGCCTGTACGATTTCTGCAAGCGGATGCGCAGCAACATGCTGAACCGCCGTGCGCTGGAAAACCTGATCAAAGCCGGTGCCTTTGATACCCTGGAACCCAGCCGCCACGGCATGATGGAAAGCGTGGAAACGGTACTGCGCATTGTTGAAAACGATGCCCGCCAGAATCTGGATGGCCAGCTGGATTTGTTCAGCGCCATGGCCGGTGCCGAGGAAGCCTCCCAGAACGATGATTATCAGGTGCCCAACCTGCGTGAGTATGATTCCGGCGAGCTGCTGAAAATGGAAAAAGAGGTCTCGGGCCTGTACCTGTCCGGCCACCCGTTGGATGCTTACCGGGAAAAGATCGAAAAAATCTCCACCTGTACCATCGCTCAGCTGCAGGGAGAGAATGCCAGGGATTTTGATAACCAGACGGTTACCCTGGTATGTACCGTGGTCAAAAACAAGATCATGACCACAAAGTCCAATACGTTGATGGCCTTTACTACCATTGAAGATCTGACCGGCACAATGGAGCTGTTGGTGTTCCCCCGCGTGCTGACCAGCTGCCGTGCGTATTTGCAGGAGAACGCCGTTGTTGTCACCACTGGCCGCGCTTCCGTTAAAGAGGATGAAGGCACCCGCCTGATCGTGGAAAGCGTACTGCCGGTCGATGGTTATGATCCATCCCAAAGCTTTGGCCAGAACCGTTCCCAGCGCATCAGCGCGGCAGCGGGGGATACGGCTGCCCAAAGCATATGGCTGCTGGTGCCCTCGCGGGAATGCGCCCAGATGCACAAGGTGGAAAATCTGCTGCAAAATATTTTTGACGGCCCCACACCCGTATATTTCAAATTTGAAGATTCCGGCCAGCGGGTGCGTGCGCCGCAAAGTATGTGGGCCATGGATCACCCGCTGCTGCGCCAGGAGCTGGAACGCATCCTGGGTGCTGACCATGTAAAGTTCACAACGGCACAAGCGGCAAAATAAATCCATGCACTTTGCGCGTTTTATCCATAAAATTGGGCCGCTGGTATGGTATAATAGCAGGCAGGGGAGTATGTTAAAAAATAGGCAGGTTGCCCGGTGGTACGCCGGAAAATGCCTGCCGGGGAAAACCAGTTTTGCGTTTTCTTCATTGGGCCGCTCTGCGCGGCTCAACTATAACAGGAGGACATTTTTATGGCTAAGGAAATCAAAACTATCGGTGTACTGACCAGCGGCGGCGACGCCCCCGGCATGAATGCAGCGGTACGCGCCATTGTCCGCGCAGGCATCTCCAAGGGCTACCGCATGATGGGCATTCAGCGCGGTTATAACGGCCTGATCAACGGCGAATGCTACGAGATGAACGTCCGCAGCGTGTCGGAGATCATCCACCGCGGCGGTACGATTCTGTATACTGCCCGCTGCCTAGAGTTCAAAACCAAGGAAGGCCAGGCCAAAGGCCTTGCACGCTGTAAGGAACTTGGCATTGATGCCCTCGTGGTCATCGGCGGCGACGGTTCTTTCATGGGCGCCCGCGCATTGGCGAACCAGGGCATTCCCTGCGTTGGCATTCCCGGCACCATTGATAACGATATTGCCTGCAGCGAGTATACCATTGGCTATGATACAGCCATGAATACCGCGGTAGAAGCCATTGATAAATTGCGTGATACCACCCAGAGCCATGACCGCTGCAGTGTTGTTGAGGTTATGGGCCACCATGCAGGCTATATTGCGCTGAACGTCGGCATTGCTACCGGTGCTTTGGCTGTGCTGCTGCCAGAGCGTCCGTTCGACTTTGAGCGTGACATTCTCCAGCGTATGCGCCAGACCCAGGTTACCGGCAAAAAGCACTTCATCATCATTGTGTCGGAAGGCGTTACCGATGCCCAGACCCTGGCCAACCAGATCCAGGCTGCAACAGGTGTTGATTCGCGTGCAACTGTTCTGGGCCACATCCAGCGCGGCGGTTCACCTACCGTGCGTGACCGTGTGAATGCCTCCCTGATGGGTTACCATGCAGTGGACCTGCTGGATAAGGGCATTTATAACCGCGTGGTTGCCCTGTCCGGCGGTAAGATCGTGGACTATGATGTCAACGTGGCGTTGTCGATGCACAAATACCTTGACCCGATGGAGATCGAAGTGGCACAGGCGATTTCCATCTGATGCGGTAAGTCCGTGCGGCCCTGTATATGGGCCGCATTTTTTTTGTAAAGGTGCATATTTTGCGCCGTGCAGGCAAGAATTTTCGCATAATGAAAAAAAGTTCTTGCATTTTGCTGCACCTTGTGCTACTATACTATAGCAATACACACGCATTGCGTTGTTTTTTTGTGCCTTTTTTGCCGTAACACGTAAAAAGGTTAGAAAACAAGTACGCGATGCGGAGGGTAAAAAACTAAATTTTGGAGGAAATTAACTATGGCAGTCGTATCTATGAAACAGCTTCTCGAAGCCGGCGTGCATTTCGGTCATCAGACCCGCCGCTGGAACCCCAAGATGGCAAAGTACATCTTCACCGAGCGCAACGGCATCTACATCATTGACCTGCAGAAGACCGTAAAGAAACTCGATGAGGCTTACAACTTTGTCCGCGATGTTGCTGCTGACGGCGGCGAAATCCTGTTTGTTGGCACCAAGAAGCAGGCTCAGGAGTCCATCCGTGACGAGGCTACCCGCTGCGGCATGCACTATGTCAACGCTCGTTGGCTGGGCGGCATGATGACCAACTTCCGCACCATCCGTAAGCGCATCGACCGTATGGAGCAGCTGAAGACCATGCAGGAAGACGGCACTTTCGACCTGCTGCCGAAGAAGGAAGTTGTTAAGCTGGAGCTGGAGATGGCTAAGCTGGACAAGTACCTGGGCGGTGTTAAGAACATGAAGACCCTGCCGAAGGCTATGTTCATTGTTGACCCGCACAAGGAGCGCATCGCTGTTTCCGAAGCTCGCAAGCTGAACATCCCCATTGTTGCTATCGTTGATACCAACTGCGATCCCGATGAGATCGATTACGTCATCCCCGGCAACGACGACGCTATCCGCGCTGTCAAGCTGATCTCCGGCGCTATGGCTGATGCTGTGCTGGAAGGCAAGCAGGGTAAGCAGGATGCTCCCGCTGCCGAAGAGGCCGCCAAGGCTGAATAAGCCCGATCCCGCCCGAAACTGTTTGTGCACCTAAATTCAGAAAGGACGAATGAACATGGCTGTTTCTGCAAAGGACGTTATGGAACTGCGCCGCCAGACTGACTGCGGCATGATGGAATGCAAGAAGGCTCTTGTCAAGGCTGATGGCGACATCAATAAGGCTATCGAGATTCTGCGTGAAGAGGGTCTGGCTACTGCCGCTAAGAAGGCTGGCCGTATCGCTGCTGAAGGCATGGTTTACGCTGTTGCCACCGCTAACGGTGCTGTTGTTGTTGAAGTCAACGCTGAGACCGACTTTGTTGCCAAGAACGATAAGTTCGTTGAGTTCACCAAAGATCTGGCCAATGTTGTTGCTGAGCAGAAGCCCGCTGATGTTGAGGCTCTGATGGGCTGCAAGATGGGCGAAGGCACTGTTGACGAAGCTCTGAAGGCTCTGATTCTGGTCATCAAGGAGAACATCAAGGTTCGCCGTTTTGCTTCCTATGAGGGCCATTGCGCCGCTTACGTTCACGGCGGCGGCACCCACGGCGTTATCGTTAAGTTCGATACCACCGATGAAGTTGCTGCTAAGCCGGAGTTCGCTGAGTTTGGCAAGGATATTGCAATGCAGATCGCTGCTGCAAACCCGAGCTACCTGAACCGTGAGGCTGTGCCTGCTGAGGCTATCGAGAACGAGAAGAAGATTATCATCGCTCAGATGGCTAACGATCCGAAGGCCGCCAACAAGCCCGACGCTATCAAAGAGAAGATGGCTACCGGCCGTCTGGGCAAGTTCTACAAGGAGAACTGCCTGGTCGATCAGGCTTTCATCAAGGATGGCAACATGGACGTGAACGCCTATGTGAACGCTACTGCTAAGAAGCTGGGCGGCGATATCAAGATCGTCGAGTACACCCACTTCATCAAGGGCGAAGGCCTGGAAAAGCGCGTTGACGACTTCGCTGCTGAAGTTGCCGCCGCTGTTAAGGGCTAATTAGCTGATTGCTTTCTGAAAGAGCACTTTGAGAGTTTACCTCTTAGGGTGCTCTTTTTTTGTTTGCTTTTGAGTGGTAAAATTTGGAACGCTATCTCCAGAAAAGCCACCTGCCTTTGTTCAACTAATCCGATTTTTGTGTCTCTTTCGCGCATGTGATTATCCTCAATTTCTGCCAGTATCCTATCCGAAACTCTACCATGACCAATGGCATCGTCCTTGATCCGTTCCTTGGCAGCGGCTCTACGCTGATTGCCGGCAGCTCTGAACGCCTTTGGCACCTGTTCCAGTTCGGCCACCATCCCCCTCAGCAAGCAGTGCATGGAGGACGAGATGGGCGTATCCGATAAAATCACCAGTATCGCTATCCTTCTGGGCGCAACGGTCAACATGGATGCTGTTTCCATCGTGTTGTCGTTCATGATCGTGTTTTTCGCCAACGCCTGCGGCGTTGAGGTCAGTACCTCCATGATGATTGTGATCCTGCTGGCAAATGTGATCTTGTCCGTGGGCACCCCCGGCATCCCCGGTGGTGCAATCGCTTCGTTCGCCGCGCTGGCTACCATGGCGGGTCTCCCGGCTGGCGTGATGGGCGTTTATATCAGCATCAATACTCTATGCGATATGGGCGCTACCTGCGTGAACGTTATTGGCGATATGGCAGGCTGCGTGGTGCTGAAAGAGAAAATTAAGCTGGATGACTGACACAGTTCCCACAAAACAAAATAACAAGTTACATTTGGGCGGGCAGCGACGAAAAGCAACTGCCCGCCTTTTTGCTGCCTGCTTTGCTTTCAGCGGAAAAAGATGCTAAAATAAAGCAGTTGAAAAATCACATCGGAAGGGGAGCGCACAAAAACGCAAGATGGACGATAAAATAAAGAATACCTCAAAGCCCGGCGTGGCATATTATCATCTGCCGGGGCTGTTTGAATTTTATGGGCTGTACCGCATGTTCCTGCCGCTGTTCTATCATCACAGAGAATATTTTTACAACTGGTGCGCCATCGGCTCCATTTATGGGGCCCTGGGCGACTGCATCTGGGGTGGCGGCCGCACAAGTTTTGGCGTGCAGGACCCCGAAGATGTTATGGATCTGATGCGCGAATATGGGATATCCGCCCGGCTGACATTCAGTAACTCGCTGCTGCGTGAAGAACACCTGGCGGACATAAAGTGCAACGCCCTGTGTAAGCTGTTTGAAAATAGCGGCGGCGCACAAAACGGCGTTATTGTCCATTCGGACTTGCTGCTCAGATATCTGGAAAGCCGTTATCCGGGGCTTTACTTTGTTTCATCTACAACCAAGGTGCTCACGGAATTCCCGCAGTTACAGGCGGAATTGAATCGGGATGACTTCCGCTATGTTGTGCCGGATTTCCGGTTAAATAAAGAATTTGAACAGCTGAACAACCTGCCCCAGCCCCAGAAAGATAAAGTGGAATTCCTTTGCAATGAATGCTGCTGGTTTGGTTGCAAGGACAGAAAGCGCTGCTATGAAAATGTAAGCCGTAAAAACCTTGGCGAAACCTGCCCCGACCACCGCTGCGCAGCCCCTGGCGCACAGGAAGGGTATCGCTTTTCAAAAGCAATGGATAACCCCGGTTTTATTGGCATCCAGGATATTCAAAATATCTATCTGCCCATGGGCTTTTCCAACTTCAAAATTGAGGGCCGCGGGCTTGGCAGCGCCTTAATTTTGGAGTTTCTGCTTTACTATATGACAAAACCAGAATACCAGCTGCGCGTCCGCGAAGAAATTTATCTCAATAATATGCTAGACCTGTTCTGAATAGGGAAACGGCGCAATCGCTTTATTCAATATTTAAGGCAATACCGCATAATTCCCGCCTTGCGGCTTAAGCACCGCTCCGGCAGCTGCGGCACGGCATCTGCGTTGCCAAAATGCTCGATAAGACATCCAGTATTATCTGCGCTTTTGGCTTGGCATCTGCCGCACCTCGCTCGCCGTATCGGCACTTAGAATTATGCGGTATTGCCTTAAGAATTAAATGTCAGGTTAGCACAGAAAAATTCTGGAATCCTCTTGCTCTCGTGCTACATGAGGGACGTATACGCAAAGTATCCCTTAAAAATAAAAATGCAAATCGAACGTGAGACATGATGATCGAATGAATGATTTTGTTTATAACAGCGGCGTACGGATTATTATGCGATTGCGGAAAACTTGAACCGAACAGAATCCGAAAACCTGAACGGAAACCACATTTTTGCAGGCGGGCTGGCACGATTTGTGATATAATAGACAGCATACAAATCGAAGAGAGGGGAATGCTTTGATGGAACTGCAAAAAGGCCGCCCGATGGATACTACGGGCAGATTGGCCAAAGAAACCCGTACCTATGATTTACTGGATAGTCTTGGGATCGAATATAGCCGCATTGACCATGCCCCGGCCATGACGATGGAAGTCTGCCAGGAAATTGACAAAACGCTGCAGGCGGTCATCTGCAAAAATCTTTTTCTTTGTAACCGTCAGGAAACCGCGTTTTACCTGCTGATGATCCCGGATACCAAGGTGTTCCACACCAAGGATCTATCCGCCCAGATCCACTCCGCGCGCCTGTCCTTTGCCAAGCCGGAATATATGGAAAAGTTCCTTGATATCACTCCCGGCTCGGTCAGTGTGCTGGGCCTGATGAACGATACCGAAAACCATGTGCAGCTTTTGATCGATGAAGATGTGCTGAACAGTGAATATGTGGGCTGCCACCCCTGCATCAATACTTCCAGCCTGCGCCTGCGCACAAAAGACCTGGTGGAAACCATTCTGCCCGCCATCCACCATGAATTTGTCCGGGTTAAACTGTAATTCCGTGGGGGTAAAGCAGAATGATTTTGATTATGGCAAAATGATGTGATGGCTTCGCCGATTTCTTACACATAAAACACTTTACAATCCAGAGTTATACCATATAGTGGTGCAACCGGCCAGGGGAGCTTTGCTTTTTTGAGTGATTCAAAAAGTGAAGTGTCCCTGGCATTCTTTTTGTCTTTTTCCATGCCTGCAGCAGGCAAAATTTACCGTAATACCGCAGTTGGTGCCAGGGGGCGCACGGCCAAATGCCACATGCAGCCCGCTGCCCCACGCCGGAATGCGGCGTAACGTTAGCAGCCAACGGCATGGATGCGGCGCACCCTTTACCTTGTTACTGACCACACCTCGTTTTATGAGCGTTACGGCTGGCAGTTTTACTGCA
>OIDP01000647.1_pt1 | contig 14147 bp, 12 predicted proteins | sample 1581591 | NCBI WGS metagenome assembly OIDP01 (sample SAMEA3882552, study PRJEB24775) | human gut metagenome | biome: human-associated habitat; feature: intestine environment; material: feces | place: Netherlands | collected 2009/2010 | reverse complement strand
GTTTACCATTAATCGTCCGGCGTTTACCTCGAATATCAATGTCGTCGGTAAAATAGATCTCGATGCGTTGAATCAACAGACTCGTCCGAAGAAAAAGACGAAAGAGGAAAAACGTAAAGAACGGGAAAGTAAAGAGAAACAGAGACAAGAATCACACAAGGCTGCCGGCGGTGACGATACGAATCAGCAAGGTGGTGAACGTAGGAAGCGTCAACGAATCAGTAAAGAAAAGGTAGATATATCGAAAAGCATTTCATCGATGGGTGGACAACCCTCCCGTGGAGGAAATGGTAAAAATAACGGAGGAAATAGACCGAATAAACAAAAACAACGTCCTATAAAGGCCGAGGTGAGCGAAGAAGATGTACAAAAGCAGATAAAAGAGACATTGGCTCGCCTCACCAATAATACAAAAGGACAGAAGAAATCGGCCAAATGGCGTAAGGAAAAACGCGAGGCTTTCTCGAATCGCGAACGTGAGCTCGCCGAAATGGAGGAAGCCGAAAGCAAAGTATTGAAGCTGACGGAGTTTGTTACGGCAAACGATTTGGCTTCGATGATGAATGTTCAGGTGAACGAGGTTATCGCTACCTGTATGAGTATCGGCATGATGGTTTCCATTAACCAGCGTCTGGATGCGGAAACAATCAATCTGGTAGCGGAAGAATTCGGTTTCAAGACAGAATATGTAAGTGCGGAAGTGGCCCAGGCTATTGTCGAAGAAGAGGATGCCGAGGAAGATTTAGAGCCTCGCGCTCCGATTGTAACGGTGATGGGTCACGTAGACCACGGTAAGACCTCGTTGCTCGACTATATCCGTAAGGCAAATGTTATTGCCGGTGAGGCGGGTGGTATCACGCAGCATATCGGTGCTTACCACGTGACATTGGAAGACGGACGCAAGATTACGTTCCTCGATACTCCGGGTCACGAAGCGTTTACCGCCATGCGTGCCCGCGGTGCCAAGGCAACGGATATCGCCATCATCATTGTGGCTGCCGATGACAACGTGATGCCGCAGACCAAAGAAGCTATCAACCATGCCATGGCTGCCGGTGTGCCTATCGTGTTCGCTATCAATAAGATTGACAAGCCGACCGCTAATCCCGATAAGATTAAGGAAGAACTGGCTGCCATGAACTTCCTCGTTGAGGAATGGGGCGGTAAGTACCAGTCTCAGGATATTTCAGCCAAGAAAGGTATTGGCGTAAGCGATTTGATGGAGAAAGTATTGCTGGAAGCCGAAATGCTGGATTTGAAGGCAAACCCGAATCGCCGTGCTACTGGTTCCATCATCGAGTCCTCATTGGATAAGGGTCGTGGCTATGTGGCTACGGTGCTGGTATCCAACGGTACTTTGAAGATGGGTGACATTGTGCTCGCAGGTACAAGTTACGGTAAGGTGAAAGCCATGTTCAACGAACGTAACCAGCGCATGAAAGAGGCAGGTCCTTCGGAACCGGCTTTGATTCTCGGCCTGAACGGTGCGCCGGCTGCAGGCGATACATTCCATGTAATCGAGACTGAACAGGAAGCACGTGAAATTGCCAACAAGCGCGAACAGTTGCAGCGTGAGCAAGGTCTGCGTACACAGAAGATGCTGACGTTGGATGAAGTGGGCCGCCGTTTGGCATTGGGCGACTTCCACGAACTGAATATCATCGTGAAAGGTGATGTGGACGGTTCCGTTGAAGCGTTGAGCGACTCGTTGATTAAGTTGTCTACCGAGCAGGTACAGGTAAACGTTATTCATAAAGGCGTCGGCGCTATCTCCGAATCGGATGTATCTCTGGCTGCCGCTTCGGATGCGATTATTGTCGGATTCCAGGTTCGTCCTTCGGGCGCTGCCGCCAAACTGGCAGAGCAGGAAGGTGTGGACATCCGCAAGTACTCTGTCATCTACGATGCCATTGAAGAGGTGAAGGCTGCCATGGAAGGTATGCTGGCGCCGACTTTGAAGGAACAGGTGACGGCCACTATCGAGGTGCGCGAGGTATTCAACATTACCAAAGTGGGTCTTGTGGCAGGTGCCATGGTGAAGACCGGAAAGGTGAAACGCAGCGACAAGGCCCGTCTGATTCGCGACGGTATTGTTATCTTCACAGGAAATATCAATGCATTGAAGCGCTTCAAGGACGATGTGAAGGAAGTTGGAACAAACTTCGAATGCGGTATCAGCCTGACAAACTGCAACGATATCAAGGTAGGAGACATCATCGAATCTTACGAAGAAGTGGAGGTAAAGCAGACTCTGTAAGCAATATATAAAATCTTCAGGCGCGGATTACACGGATTTCACGGATTGGTTAAGAAAAACCGTGTTTGTCCGCGTAATCCGCGCCTTTTTAATATAGTTATGGCTGTTGTAGATAGTATAATCTTGGTAATAATCGGTGCCGGAGCGCTTGTAGGTTTTATAAAAGGTTTTGTAAAGCAGTTGGCTACCTTGTTGGGACTGGTTGCCGGTCTGGTGGCGGCAAAGACTTTGTATGCTTCCGTTGCCGAGAAAGTGTTTTCCAGGATTACCGATTCAATGACAGTGGCGCAAGTGCTGGCATTCATTGCTATCTGGGTAGCGGTGCCTCTGGCTTTTGCGTTGATAGCTTCGCTGCTGACGAAGGCGATGGAAGCCGTGTCGCTCGGTTGGCTGAACCGTTGGTTGGGCTCCGGGCTGGGAGCGCTGAAAGCACTTCTGCTGGTGAGTTTGCTGGTGGGTGTTATCGAATTTATAGATTCGGACAATACGTTGCTCAGTCAAACAAAAAAGAAAGAATCGGTGTTATATTATCCCATGAAGTCATTTGCCGGAATATTCTTTCCTGCAGCAAAGGCTGTTACGGAACAGATTGTGAATGGAGATGTGGTTTGATTCGTAACTTGTAATTTTATAATTATAGAAATAATGCAACAAGAAGAACCCAATAAATATGTAAAGGAACTCACTCAGGAGAAGTACAAGTACGGTTTTACGACCGACGTGCACACAGACATCATCGAGCGTGGTTTGAATGAAGATGTGGTGCGGCTGATTTCCGAGAAAAAAGGAGAACCAGAGTGGTTGCTGGAGTTCCGCCTGAAAGCGTACCGCCATTGGCTGACGCTGGAGATGCCTGCATGGGCGCATCTCCGTATTCCTGAAATAGACTATCAGGCTATCTCATACTATGCCGACCCTACCAAGAAGAAGGACGGACCCAAGAGCATGGACGAGGTAGACCCGGAGCTGGTCAAGACATTCAATAAACTGGGCATTCCTCTGGAAGAGCAGATGGCACTTAGCGGTATGGCGGTGGATGCCGTGATGGACTCTGTATCCGTAAAGACCACCTTTAAGGAGACGCTTATGGAGAAAGGCATCATCTTCTGTTCGTTCAGCGAAGCAGTGCGCGAACATCCTGATTTGGTACAGAAGTACTTGGGCTCGGTGGTGGGCTATCGCGACAACTTCTTTGCGGCACTGAACTCTGCGGTGTTCTCCGACGGTTCTTTCGTCTATATCCCGAAAGGGGTACGTTGTCCGATGGAGTTGTCCACTTACTTCCGTATCAATGCCCGCAATACCGGACAGTTTGAAAGAACGTTGATTGTGGCGGATGATGATTCATACGTTTCCTACCTGGAGGGATGTACGGCGCCGATGCGTGACGAAAACCAACTGCATGCCGCCATTGTGGAGATTGTGGTGCACGACCGTGCGGAAGTGAAGTACAGCACTGTCCAGAACTGGTATCCGGGTGATGCCGAAGGCAAAGGCGGCGTGTATAATTTCGTAACGAAACGCGGACACTGCAAAGGAGTAAATAGCAAACTGTCCTGGACGCAGGTGGAAACCGGTTCGGCCATTACCTGGAAATATCCGTCCTGCATCCTTTCGGGCGATAACTCCACGGCAGAGTTTTACAGCGTGGCGGTAACCAATAATTACCAGCAGGCAGATACCGGTACGAAGATGATTCATCTCGGAAAGAATACCCGCAGCACTATCGTCAGCAAGGGTATCTCCGCCGGACGGAGCGAAAACTCTTACCGCGGTCTGGTGCGCGTTGCCCAAAAAGCGGACAATGCCCGCAACTATAGCCAGTGCGACTCCTTGCTGCTGGGCGATAAGTGCGGTGCGCATACGTTTCCCTACATGGATATCCATAACGAGACGGCCATTGTAGAGCACGAGGCAACCACCAGCAAGATTAGCGAAGACCAGATATTCTATTGCAACCAGCGCGGCATCTCTACGGAAGATGCCGTAGGACTGATTGTGAACGGTTATGCAAAGGAGGTACTCAACAAGCTGCCTATGGAGTTTGCCGTAGAGGCTCAGAAATTGTTAGCTATTTCACTCGAGGGAAGCGTAGGATAGCTATTGGAATTCAAAATTCAAAATTAAATATCATGTTAGAGATAAAAGACCTGCACGCCAGCATCAATGGCAAAGAGATATTGAAAGGCATCAACCTCACAATCCGCGACGGTGAGGTGCATGCCCTGATGGGACAGAACGGAGCCGGAAAGAGTACACTGAGCAATGTGCTGGTGGGACATCCTGCATACGAGGTGACACGCGGTACGGTAACTTTCAACGGTAAGGACCTTTTGGCTATGAGTCCTGAAGACCGTGCCCATGAAGGTATTTTCCTTTCGTTCCAGACACCGGTGGAGATACCGGGAGTTTCGATGGTGAACTTTATGCGTGCCGCTGTCAACGAACAGCGTAAATACCGTCATCTGCCCGCCCTGTCTGCCAGCGAATTCTTGAAACTGATGCGTGAGAAACGCGCCATTGTCGAGCTGGACAATAAACTTGCCAACCGTAGCGTGAACGAAGGCTTCAGCGGCGGTGAGAAGAAACGCAACGAAATCTTCCAAATGGCTATGCTGGAACCTACTTTCGCCATTCTCGACGAAACGGATTCCGGCCTTGATGTAGATGCTTTGCGCATTGTAGCCGATGGCTTCAACAAACTGAAGACTCCCCAGACCAGCGCAATGGTCATCACCCACTACCAACGCCTGCTGGACTATCTGAAACCGGATACCGTCCATGTACTGCTTGGCGGACGCATCGTGAAGACGGGCGGTCCCGAACTGGCTAAGGAGATTGAAGCACGCGGCTTCGATTGGATTAAGAAAGAAGCGAGTGAATTATAAATTATGGATTATGAATTATGAATTATCCTGCAGCATGATGATGCGCAGCCCGTTCATAATTGTAATTCAAAACTCATAATCAGATAACATGAGTGTAGAGCAACAATATATAGACCTTTTCTCCCAGACGGAGGCGATGATATGCCGCCATAGCGCCGAAGCGCTGAATGCTCCGCGTGCCGCTGCATTTGCCGACTTCGAGCGGCTTGGCTTTCCTACCCGTAAGACGGAGAAATATAAATATACCGATGTCAGCAAGTTCTTTGAACCCGATTACGGACTGAACCTGAACCGGTTGGAGATTCCGGTTAATCCCTACGAAGTATTCAAGTGCGATGTGCCGAATATGAGCACCTCCCTTTACTTTGTTGTGAATGATGCTTTCTATAACAAAGCTTTGCCGAAGTCGCATTTGCCTGAGGGCGTTATCTTCGGTAGCCTCAAGGAAATGGCGGAACAGCGTCCGGAGCTGGTGAAGAAGTACTACGGTAAGCTGGCAGATACTTCCAAAGATGGAGTGACGGCTTTCAATACTGCCTTTGCGCAGGACGGCGTATTGCTGTATGTTCCCAAGAACGTGGTGGTGGAGAAACCTATCCAATTGGTGAACATTCTGCGCGGCGATGTCAACTTTATGGTGAACCGCCGTGTGCTTATCATTTTGGAAGAGGGTGCGCAAGCCCGTCTTCTGGCATGCGACCACGCCATGGACAGTGTGAATTTCCTTGCTACGCAAGTGGTAGAGGTATTCGTTGGGGAGAACGCCACTTTCGACTTCTATGAACTGGAGGAGACGCATACCAGTACGGTACGCATCAGCAGTTTGTATGTCAGACAAGAAGCTAACAGCAACGTTTTGCTGAACGGAATGACTTTGCATAACGGTACTACCCGCAATACAACCGAAGTTACGCTTGCCGGTGAAGGTGCTGAACTGAACCTTTGCGGGATGGCTGTTGCGGATAAGAACCAGCATGTGGACAACAATACCACCATAGACCATGCAGTGCCCAACTGTACCAGCAACGAACTCTTTAAGTATGTGCTCGACGACCAGTCTGTCGGTGCTTTTGCAGGCCTGGTACTGGTACGTCCGGGTGCGCAGCATACGAGTTCCCAGCAAACGAACCGTAATCTTTGCGCCACTCGCGAAGCGCATATGTATACCCAGCCGCAACTAGAGATTTATGCCGATGATGTGAAGTGCAGTCATGGTGCTACGGTAGGCCAGCTCGATGAAAGCGCCCTGTTCTATATGCAGCAGCGCGGCATCTCCGTGCATGAGGCACGTTTGCTGCTGATGTTCGCTTTTGTAAACGAGGTAATTGACACAATCCGCCTGGATGCCTTGAAAGACCGTCTGCACCTGCTGGTGGAGAAACGTTTCCGCGGTGAATTGAACAAATGCCGCGGGTGTGCAATATGTAAATAATGGAGAATTATGAATGAAGAATTGCCATGCGGGTACTGATGCTGCGCAGTTTATTCTTCATTCATAATTCATAATTTAAAAGATATGGACCTTCAAAAGATAAGAGCTGATTTTCCGATACTTTCCCGTGAGGTATATGGTAAGCCGTTGGTTTACTTTGATAACGGCGCGACTACGCAGAAACCCCGTCAGGTGGTGGATGCCATTACGGATGAGTACTATTCGGTCAATGCCAATGTGCATCGCGGTGTGCATTTCCTTTCGCAGCAGGCTACGGAGTTGCACGAGGCATCTCGCGAGACGGTACGGAAGTTCATCCATGCCGGCAGTACGAATGAAATCATCTTTACCCGCGGCACGACGGAAAGTATCAATCTGTTTGTATCCAGCTTCGGTGAAGAGTTTATGCAGGAGGGGGATGAGGTGATTCTCTCCGTCATGGAACATCACAGCAACATCGTTCCCTGGCAATTGCTGGCTGCCAAAAGAGGGATTGCCATTAAAGTTATCCCGATGAATGACAGAGGCGAACTTTTGTTGGACGAGTACAAACAGTTGTTTTCCGAACGTACGAAGATTGTCAGCGTAGCCCATGTATCCAATGTGCTGGGTACGGTGAATCCCGTAAAGGAGATGATACGCTATGCCCACGGGCAAGGCGTTCCCGTGCTTGTGGACGGAGCCCAGTCCATTCCGCATATGCCGGTGGATGTGCAGGATTTGGATGCGGATTTCTACGTTTTTTCCGGTCACAAGGTGTACGGCCCTACCGGTGTGGGTGTGCTTTACGGTAAAGAAGAATGGCTCGATAAGATGCCCCCCTATCAGGGTGGCGGCGAAATGATACAGCACGTATCGTTCGAACGGACTACCTTCAATGAACTTCCTTTCAAGTTCGAGGCGGGAACACCCGATTATATCGGTACGACAGGGCTTGCCAAAGCGTTGGATTACGTTTCTGCCATCGGCATGGAGAAGATTGCCGTCCATGAACATGAACTGACTACATATGCCATGACACGTTTGAAAGAGATTCCCGGTATGCGCATCTTCGGTGAGGCCGAAGAGAAAGGGAGTGTTATCTCTTTCCTCGTAGGCGATATTCACCATTTCGATATGGGCACTTTGCTCGACCGTTTGGGCATTGCCGTACGTACGGGGCATCACTGCGCACAACCGTTGATGCAGCGTCTCGGCATTGAAGGAACGGTGCGTGCTTCATTTGGCCTGTATAACACGAAAGAAGAGATAGATGTATTGGTAGCGGGTATAGAGCGTGTGAGCCGTATGTTTTGATGCTTGCCGGATGAAATTGCGTATTTAATTTTTTTTTTGACTATTGCTGCAACTTTTCTTCCTCTTTGTGCGTCTGATAAGTTACAGATAACTTAAAAATAAAGATTATGTTAATAACAACGACTTCAGTGATTGAGGGTGCAAAGATAACCCGTTATTATGGCATCGTATCCGGCGAAACAATTATCGGCGCCAATGTATTCCGTGACTTTTTTGCCAGTATCCGCGATGTGGTAGGCGGACGTAGCGGTTCGTACGAGGAAGTGCTTCGTGAGGCTAAAGATACGGCGCTTCGCGAGATGCAGGAACAAGCCCGTTTGTTGGGCGCTAATGCAGTGATTGGCGTTGACCTTGATTACGAAACGGTAGGCGGCAGCGGCAGTATGCTGATGGTGACTGCTTGCGGTACGGCTGTGACGGTAGAATAAAGAGAGTGCGGCAAAATAAAAAACGCTTGCGGTTTATTTCTTTCAGGCGCGGAATTATACAGGATTTCACGGACTAACTTTATTCTTTTCCGTGAAATCCTGTGTAATTCCGCGCCTAAAGGAAATCATTAAGTACGTTCTGATATATTCTTTTGTTTTTCCAGTCTTTGGCATAAATTCGGTTAATCGTTTGCTTATTTCATTTCAAATCAATACTTTTAAGCTTTCGTTCAACCTTTTAATACGATTTATGCTATGGACCAATTGCTTTTCTGGCTGGTACCGGCCGCTTCCGTTCTGGCGCTTTGCTTTGCCTGGTATTTCCATCGTCAGATGATGAAAGAGAGTGAGGGAACTCCTCAAATGGTTAAGATTGCCGCTGCTGTGCGCAAAGGCGCCATGTCCTATCTCCGTCAGCAATATAAGATTGTGGGATGGGTGTTTCTGGGACTGGTGATTCTCTTCTCGATTATGGCTTACGGCTTCGGAGTGCAGAACTCCTGGGTTCCGATAGCTTTCCTCACAGGCGGATTCTTCTCCGGCCTTTCCGGATTTCTCGGTATGAAGACGGCCACGTATGCCTCGGCGCGTACGGCAAACGCCGCCCGTAACTCATTGAATGCGGGTTTGCGCATCGCTTTCCGCAGCGGTGCGGTAATGGGGTTGGTTGTAGTGGGGCTTGGCCTGCTCGATATTTCCTTCTGGTATCTGCTGCTCAATGCGGTTATCCCTGTGGATGTGATGACACCCACTCATAAACTTTGTATTATCACCACTACGATGCTGACGTTCGGTATGGGAGCTTCCACACAGGCGTTGTTTGCACGCGTGGGCGGCGGTATCTATACGAAAGCCGCCGATGTAGGCGCCGACCTTGTGGGCAAAGTGGAAGCCGGCATCCCTGAAGACGATCCCCGCAATCCCGCAACCATTGCCGACAATGTAGGCGATAACGTGGGCGACGTTGCCGGTATGGGAGCCGACCTTTACGAGAGTTATTGCGGTTCCATTCTTGCTACGGCGGCTCTTGGCGCAGCCGCTTTTATCCATTCGGGGGATACGCTGATGCAGTTCAAAGCCGTCATTGCTCCGATGTTGATTGCCGCTGTGGGGATTATCCTTTCCATTATAGGCATCTTCTCCGTGCGTACCAAGGAGAATGCCGGGATGAAGGACCTGCTGAATTCCCTTGCTTTCGGTACGAACCTGAGTTCGGTGCTGATAGTCGTTGCCACTTTCCTTATCCTTTGGCTGTTGAAGCTGGACAACTGGGTGTGGATATCCTGCTCGGTAGTTGTGGGGCTGGTGGTAGGCATCGTTATCGGTCGTTCTACGGAATACTATACTTCCCAATCCTACCGTCCTACCCGGAAACTGAGTGAGAGCGGCAAGACGGGGCCGGCTACTGTCATAATCTCGGGTATCGGTCTGGGTATGCTCTCTACTGCCATTCCGGTAATTGCCGTAGTGGTGGGCATCATTGCTTCCTATCTTTTTGCTTCCGGTTTCGACTTTGCCAATGTAGGTCTGGGACTTTACGGCATCGGTATCGCTGCCGTAGGCATGCTTTCCACGTTGGGCATTACGCTGGCCACGGACGCTTACGGTCCTATCGCCGACAATGCCGGCGGCAATGCGGAAATGTCCAGTCTGGGCGAGGAGGTGCGTAAGCGTACCGATGCGCTCGATTCTTTGGGCAATACGACAGCCGCTACGGGTAAGGGCTTTGCCATCGGTTCGGCTGCATTGACGGGACTTGCCCTGCTTGCATCCTACATCGAGGAAATCCGTATCGGACTGACCCGTCTGGGCACTACCGACATCTTTGTGGGCGGTGAAACGGTGTCCGTACAAGATGCCACTTTCTTCGATTTCATGCACCACTACGATGTAACGTTGATGAATCCCAAAGTTCTTTCGGGCATGTTCCTCGGTTCGATGATGGCTTTCCTGTTCTGCGGACTGACGATGAATGCCGTAGGTCGTGCCGCTGCCCATATGGTGGATGAAGTACGCCGCCAGTTTCGCGAGATAAAGGGTATCCTTACAGGTGAGGCCGAACCTGATTATGAACGTTGTGTAGCCATCTCCACGAAAGGCGCGCAACGCGAAATGGTAGTTCCCTCGCTGATAGCAATCATTGCTCCCATCCTGACCGGACTTGTCTTCGGTGTTCCCGGTGTGTTGGGACTGCTTATCGGCGGACTTAGCAGCGGATTCGTACTTGCTATCTTTATGGCGAATGCCGGCGGTGCGTGGGACAATGCCAAGAAGTATGTCGAGGAAGGCAATTTCGGCGGCAAAGGCAGCGAAGTGCATAAAGCCACGGTTGTAGGCGATACGGTAGGCGATCCGTTTAAGGATACTTCCGGTCCGAGCCTTAATATCCTTATCAAACTGATGAGCATGGTGTCCATTGTTATGGCGGGGCTGACTGTGGCTTGGAGCCTGTTCTAAACATACGCGATTCGTTCCGTAAGACGAAATCATTCATCCCGTGAGACGGATTTATTCATCTCACGGGATGATTTTTGCCGTTTCGCGAGACGAATATATTTGTCTCATGGGATGGATTTATCACGATAATATCCTAATTTCTACGTTCGAAGCAGCGCTTTGTCTGTAATCACCTATATCGAACAGAACAAGGTCACCAGAAACGGCACGCTGAAATCCACAACAAATCCGTGAAATATGGAGACTACGACAAACTGCTGTCCTGCGGTACGGGTGATTATCGGGAGTGTGGTATCCATCGTTGTAGCGCCGCCGGCAGAGATGGGAGCCAGGTTGCCAAACCAGCGTACCAGTAACGGTGCTGCCAGCAGGGTAAGTATCTCGCGGCTGATATTGGCGAGTAGGGCGATAGTTCCGAGTTCGGCTCCTTTGTATTCGGTAATGAAGATACTGGAGAGTGAATAATATCCGAATCCCGAACCTACGGCCAGGCAATCGGTCAGGGAACGGTGCGTCAGGATGAGGCTGACCGCTGCAGAGCCTGCCAGCGTGCCCAGTATCGTCATAATGGGCAGAAATACCAGCCGGGGATTGAGCGAACGGAAATTCTTCAATGTCTGCGGGTCGTTACCTACACTCAATCCTACACTGAACATCAGGGCGCAAAGTGCATAGAAGCTGACCTTGCTATCCATGACTGCATCAACGGGTATCAGGTGGAAAATTCCGCAAAGCGTACCCAAAACAAAGAAACCGATTATGATAAGACTGCCTTTCATGCCGTTTTTCCTTTCTTCCTATATAAAGCTTTCCACAGCGCCCAGGCAGCAATGACACTGCCCAACGTACTGCCCAAGGTCAGTATCACGGCTTCGATGCCTATGGTGTGCAATCCTTTGATGATTTGCTCGTTGCCGCCAACTTCAATGCCGAGGATGAACAGCAGCGCCCAGATTAATACCGTGATGACAGTATGAATCTTATGTAAACTTCTTTTCCGTAAGAGATAGCCCAGCAACATTCCGGTGAGCATCAGTCCGATAATCGTAAACATCTCTGTTGTATTTTAATTTGCCGGCAAAGATAGTCATATTTATTCTCTTTAAAAATCCGGTTTACTTATGAAAAGGTTTATCTTTGCGCATTCTAATGTAGTGATGTATGCTGTTACCTTATTTAAATAAAGAACTGATAGAAGCGGGATGTGACGAAGCGGGGCGCGGCTGCCTTGCCGGTGCTGTCTATGCCGCAGCCGTTATTCTTCCCAAAGATTTCAAGAACGAACTGCTGAACGATTCCAAGCAACTGACCGAAAAACAGCGGTATGTCCTGCGCGAAGTCATTGAGAAAGAAGCGTTGGCATGGGCGGTAGGGATTGTTTCTCCCGGGGAAATAGATAAGATAAATATCCTCAATGCTTCTTTTCTTGCCATGCACCGTGCTGTTGACCGGTTGCAGCTACGTCCGCAACATTTGCTTATCGACGGCAACCGTTTCAAGAAATACCGGGACATTCCGCATACCACCGTTGTGAAAGGCGACGGCAAATACCTTTCCATTGCAGCTGCTTCCATTCTTGCCAAGACCTATCGCGACGATTATATGAACCGGTTGCACGAAGAGTTCCCTTATTACGACTGGAATCATAATAAGGGATATCCCACAAAGAAGCACCGTGCGGCTATTGCCGAACGGGGAACCACTCCTTATCACCGCATGACGTTCAATTTGCTGGGTGGCGGGCAGTTGGAGCTTCCTTTCCTATAATCTTTGTTCCAATAAGTCTATCCGTTTGGATAGCAGGTCGATGATTCTGGTGTTGGCCTTGATGAGTTCACGGAGGTCATTCAGGTCATATGCGCTGTCATTGTTGCTGTTGTTTTTGCAACTGTTGTCTGTATCCGGATTCATACTTTTGTCTATGTGGCTGAATAGACTTAACGCAGAGATACCCAGTACCTTTGCGATTTTGTCTAATCTTGTCAGTGTTAAATCCGTTTCACCATATTCAATTTTACAGTAGGCACTTGTAGAAAGATTTAGTTTTTCGCTCATTTGTTCTTGTGTCAGGTTCTTCTCCAAGCGTAGCAGCTGCAGTTGTTGTCCTGCGATTTTCTTTAGTTTTGTGTTCATTCTGATAGTATTTTGGTTAATAGTAGGTGTTTATTGGGTAAATATAATAAAATTAGTGTACATACGCAATATTAAAATGCGCTTATCTTTGTTAACGAAAAAAAAAGTTATCTGAGACGGATTGATAAGATGTGATATCATGATTAAGCAGATTGGAAACTGACTGTGAAGCGTATTTTCAGATTTAGTAAAAAGCTGTTCACAACTATCAATATTTTTTAGGCGAAAAGGGAGATTTACACATTTATTATAAACCCTGGAGCAGAAGTGCTATTTCTGTTTCACATTAAAAATTACAGGTTATGAAGAAATATTTATTGGTTTTATTGGGTCTGCTTGTTTTGACTACCACTACTTACTCTCAGGAATTAACGGAGAAAGAGAAAGCAAGACAAGAAAAAGAAGCACGAAAACAAGCAAAAGAGAATGCCAAGAAAGAAGCTAAATTGAAGAAAGCAGCCAAGAAGGATGCTAAAATAGCTGATTTGCGTGCAGATTATGAAGAATTTTTGGCAGAGTGGGAGCCTATCGAAGCCAATATAGGCATTGCGGAAGTTGATACATTTTTTATACACACGAATGAATTGTTTGCTTTGCTGCAACGGGTAGAAGAGAATACTGCTTTTATAGAGATGGTTCCCGAACCTTATTTTGACGAAGAAATGGGAGTGACGGATACAATTTGGAATGCCAAAAACAAGAATACAAACGAACCCATTGCCAAGAATGATGCGCTGAAAGTATATAGTATCGCTACTCTGAATCTTACAGAGGCTGCTGCCCGCGGAGTCTCCCTTACTGCTGAAAGCGTATCGGCACTGGCATCTCTGACTTCGGACCCATTGAAAGCATTGACAATCGGAAAGAAAGTGAAACAGGCAACAAAAGCTATTAAGATGTCTGTAAATGTAATTCCATTGATTCAGCGTAATATCAAAGAGAACACGGAGAAACTGAAGTATAAGAAAGCCAACGAGGGGCAGGAAGTGAAAGAAGAATAGTTGTAAACAAGGGACAGCACGATGAAAAAGATATATTTATTGTTTGTAATACTTACTCTTGCTTTGGGTGTTTTTGCCCAAAGTAAGGGTAAGAACGCAATGACCTTACGTCTTGTAGATATAAAGGTTACGGACGGCACTTTGGTGAATATTGCCAAAGAGCAGGAGGCCAAAGGTAATACCAAACCTATGGATATGATTCGTATCTATGAGGGGAATGTACGTGCCAAGCTGGATGAAGTGGCAAAGGCAAGC
>OIDP01000646.1_pt1 | contig 14153 bp, 8 predicted proteins | sample 1581591 | NCBI WGS metagenome assembly OIDP01 (sample SAMEA3882552, study PRJEB24775) | human gut metagenome | biome: human-associated habitat; feature: intestine environment; material: feces | place: Netherlands | collected 2009/2010 | reverse complement strand
AAAAAAGATCCGCGTTATCCGTGTCATCCGCGTCTAAAAGATTATTTATCATTTAACTCATAACTCTACAGAAATGAAAATTATTCCTCTTTTGTGCTCCGATAGCGAATGGGTGATGTCCCCAGGTGTCCTTTTACATATTTCCCGAAGAAAGATTGATTTGGGAAGTTGAATTCTTCCGCAATCTCTTTGATAGACTTGTCCGAATGCTTCAGCCGGTATTTGATGTGCTCTATCGCAGTCTCATTTATCAAATCTAGAGGAGCCCTTCCGCATGCTTGTTTGATGACCTTTGAAAAGTGTTTGGGCGTATAGCAAAGTGCATCGGCAAAGTAAGTCACTGAACGATGCATACCATTGTCTTTCGACAACAGTTCCATGAACTTCCGTAGAATATGGTCAGCCTGCTTGATGCCCTCTTTCGGTAGTTTGGCTTTCTCCGAATCGGCGATTTCTTTGTTGAGATACCCCATCATCTCGCAAAAGATAGCGGCAAACAGATGCTGCACCACCGCTTTATGATAACAATGGGGTTCATCGTTAATCTTCGCCAGGATTAAGTCTCCATAGTGTTTAAAAATGGTGTTATCACTTTCCCTGTTCACAGATTTCACCGGATTGTTGTGGATATGGATGGCAGTGTCCCACGTATCTTTTTCTATTTTGAGGATACGTTGCAGGAATCGGGTGGAAAATCCTGCAAGCCTTACTTTATATTTAGGACTCATCATTGTGTGTCCGATAATGGTGTTGGGAAGGCCAAGCAGTAAGTCGCCCGGCTGTAGCTGGTAAGTCCGGTTATTGACATCCAGTTGTATGCACCCTTCTATACAAACGGCAATAAGGAAACATTCCAGTCTGACAACCTCATTATTATAAGGTATTTCATCCAAACTGTTGACTATCGCAAAATCATCTATATAGTCAAGAATATGCTGACTGTTCTTAAAGTCTTCTATGGTTACGGTCTTAATGTTCTCTTTTTCCATATTATTTCATTTTTCTTTTTGCAAAGTTGGTAAATTATGGGGAAAACAGGATGTCCTATTATCCTTTAATATTGTTCTATATGATGCTTATTGATAATTAGTTAGCTTTAAAAGTGACGAATAACGAAAATGGGACATTCTTGGGGGAAAATTGATCACTATGGCTTTGTTCCTTTCTCCTACATTTGTCCCAGTTTTAATAAAAAGACAATTAGAGTAAGTATGATTACAGTGAACAAAAAATGGTTACGGCTGATAGGGATTGTCGGTTGTACAGTGTGGATGGCATCTTGCAAACAGGCAACGGATGCGGGAGTGAAACCTTCTTATGCAATAATGGAAGTAAAAGCGGCGGATAAAGAACTTTCCACTTCGTATTCGGCCACTATCCGTGGGCGGCAGGACATTGATATCTATCCGCAAGTATCGGGTACTATCGAAAAACTTTGTGTGACTGAAGGACAGACAGTTCGCCGTGGGCAGTTGCTTTTCGTTATCGATCAGATTCCCTACAGAGCTGCGCTCAAGACTGCCGTTGCCAATGTGGAAGCCGCACGTGCTGCAATGGCGACTGCCGAACTCACCTACAACAGCAATAAAGAGTTGTATGCACAGAAAGTAGTTTCAGAGTTCAGTCTGAAAACAGCTGAGAACACCTATCTCACTGCCAAAGCACAGCTGACGCAGGCCGAAGCCCAGGAAGTGAACGCACGCAACAATCTTTCCTATACTGAGGTGAAAAGTCCCAGTGACGGAGTAGTAGGCGCATTGCCTTATCGCGTGGGTGCATTGGTAGGTGCCAACCTGCCGTATCCGTTGACTACGGTCAGTGACAATTCGGACATGTATGTCTATTTTTCCATGACTGAGAATCAGTTACTTGCCCTTACACGCCAGTATGGTAGCATGGATGAAGCTCTGAAGAACATGCCGGAAGTGGAATTGATATTGAATGATAATTCGGTATATAATAAGAAAGGTGTCATAGAATCCATTAGTGGAGTTATCGACCGTCAGACGGGCACTGTAATGGCGCGCGTGGTATTTCCTAACGAATCACGCCTGCTTCATAGCGGAGCATCCGGTACGGTAGTGGTGCCCAGCATCTATAAGGATTGCATTGCCATTCCGCAGGGAGCCACTGTGCAGATGCAGGACAAAGTTGTGGTATATAAGGTAGTGGACGGCAAAGCAGTCTCTACACTGATCACTGTAGCCGGAATAAGCGATGGGCGCGAATATGTGGTGCTCAGCGGATTACAATCCGGTGATGAAATTATATCGGAAGGTGCCGGATTAATGCGCGAGGGCACACAAGTAAAATAAGAAGGGAGACAAATTATGAAAGGAAATGTATTTATAAAGCGGCCGGTGATGGCTATCTCCATCTCCGTGCTGATTCTGGTCATAGGGCTTATTTCGCTCCTTACGCTGCCGGTAGAGCAGTATCCGGACATTGCACCTCCCACTGTATATGTAAGTGCCCAGTATACGGGTGCCGATGCCGAGGCGGTAATGAACAGCGTCATCATGCCGCTGGAAGAGAGTATCAATGGTGTGGAGAATATGATGTATATCACTTCCACGGCATCCAACTCCGGCCTCGCTATTATACAGGTCTACTTTAAGCAAGGTACGGACCCTGATATGGCGGCAGTGAATGTGCAGAACCGTGTAGCTAAGGCACAGGGTTTACTGCCGGCCGAGGTAACCAAAATCGGTGTAAGCACGCAGAAGCGTCAGACCAGCTTCCTCCAGATTGGTGCTTTGGTCTGCAACGACGGGCGTTATGATCAGACGTTCCTTGCCAATTATCTGGACATCAATGTACTGCCTCAGATTAAACGTGTAGAGGGGGTAGGGGATGTAATGGAATTGGGTGATACGTACAGTATGCGTATCTGGTTGAAGCCGGAACGGATGGCACAATATGCCCTGGTTCCTTCGGATATTACTGCCGTGCTGGGTGAGCAGAACATTGAAGCTCCTACCGGTTCGCTGGGTGAGAGTTCGAAGAATGTCTTCCAGTTCACCATGAAGTATCGCGGACGGTTGAAGAGTGTGGAGGAGTTCCAGAATACGGTGATCCGTTCGCAGAGCGACGGCTCTGTACTCCGCCTGAAAGATGTGGCCGACGTACAATTGGGTACGATGACTTATAGCTTCCGCAGTGAGATGGATAGCAAACCGGCGGTTCTTTACATGGTATTCCAGACGGCAGGCTCCAATGCAACCGCTGTGAATAAGGAAATTACTGCCCAGATGAAGCAGATGGAAAAGAGTTTGCCGGAGGGAACAGAGTTCGTCACGATGATGAGTTCCAACGACTTCCTTTTCGCATCTATCCACAATGTGGTAGAAACATTAATCATCGCTATTATCCTGGTTATCTTGGTGGTGTATTTCTTCTTGCAGGACTTGAAGAGTACACTCATCCCGTCCATATCCATTATAGTGTCGCTGGTAGGTACGTTTGCCTGCCTGGTGGCTGCGGGATTCAGTCTGAACATCCTGACACTGTTTGCACTGGTGCTTGCCATTGGTACGGTGGTGGACGATGCCATCGTGGTGGTGGAAGCGGTGCAGTCCAAATTTGATGCCGGATACAAATCTTCTTATCTCGCTACCAAAGATGCGATGGGCGATGTGACGATGGCTATCATCTCCTGTACCTGTGTATTCATGGCAGTGTTTATTCCTGTAACATTTATGGGAGGAACTTCCGGTGTATTCTATACACAGTTCGGTATCACGATGGCAACTGCCGTAGGTATTTCCATGATTTCGGCTTTGACGCTATGCCCGGCCTTGTGTGCTATCATGATGCGCCCGTCGGACGGGACCAAGAGTGCCAAGAGTATTAACGGACGGGTACGTGCAGCTTACAATGCCTCGTTCAATGCCGTGCTGGGTAAATATAAGAAAGGTGTGATGTTCTTCATCCGCCACCGCTGGATGGTATGGACTTCATTGATAGCCGCTATTGCATTGTTGGTTTATCTGATGAGCACTACCAAAACGGGACTTGTTCCTCAGGAAGACCAGGGTGTCATCATGGTGAACGTCAGTATCTCACCGGGAAGCACGCTTGATGAAACAACGAAGGTAATGGATAAACTGGAAGATATTCTGCAGGATACGCCCGAAATAGAACATTATGCCCGTGTAGCAGGCTATGGACTTATATCCGGTCAGGGAACTTCTTACGGTACAATCATTGTGCGCTTGAAGGACTGGAGCGAACGAAAAGGGAAGGAGCACAGTTCGGATGCTGTGGTTGCCCGCCTCAATGGACAGTTCTATGGTATTAAGGAAGCACAGGTATTCAGTTTCCAGCCCGCTATGATTCCGGGATATGGTATGGGTAACTCCCTCGAACTGAACCTTCAGGACAAGACGGGTGGCGATATGGAAACATTCTACCAGTCGGTAATGGAGTTCCTCGGTGCGTTGAATCAGCGTCCGGAAGTAGCTATGGCTTACACGGCATATGCCATCAATTTCCCGCAGGTATCGGTAGAAGTAGATGCGGCTAAATGTAAGCGTGCCGGTATTTCTCCGGGAGCAGTGCTCGATGCATTGGGCAGCTATTGCGGTGGTGCGTACATATCCAACTATAACCAGTTCGGTAAAGTGTATCGTGTGATGATGCAGGCTTCGCCTGAATACCGCCTGGACGAGCAATCTCTGGACAATATGTTTGTACGGAATGGTACGGAAATGGCTCCGGTAAGTCAGTTTGTAACACTGAAGAAAGTGTTGGGACCGGAAACTACCAATCGTTTCAACCTGTATAGCTCTATCTCTGCCAATGTAAATCCTGCCGAAGGTTACTCTTCCGGTGAAGTGCAGAAGGTGATTGAAGAGGTGGCCGAACAGACTTTGCCTACGGGCTACGGATATGAATATGGTGGTATGGCACGCGAAGAAGCAAGTAGTGGTGGTGCACAGACTATTTTCATCTATGCCATTTGCATATTCCTTATCTATCTGATTCTGGCATGTCTTTACGAAAGTTTCTTTGTACCGTTTGCCGTTATTTTCTCCGTACCGTTCGGATTGATGGGATCATTCCTGTTTGCCAAATTGCTCGGACTGGAGAATAACATCTACCTGCAAACAGGTGTGATTATGTTGATTGGTTTGCTGGCCAAGACGGCTATCCTGATTACGGAATACGCCATAGAGCGTCGTCGTAAAGGAATGGGTATTGTGGAATCAGCTTATTCTGCCGCGCAGGTCCGCTTGCGTCCCATCCTGATGACGGTGTTGACAATGATTTTTGGTATGCTTCCGTTGATGTTCTCTTCCGGTGCGGGTGCTAATGGTAACAGTTCGCTGGGTGCGGGTGTTGTAGGCGGTATGCTTGTAGGTACACTGGCATTGCTGTTCGTAGTACCTGTCTTCTATATCATCTTTGAATTCTTGCAGGAGAAGATCCGTCCGCCGATGGAGGAAGAAGCAGACGTACAAGTGTTGCTTGAGAAGGAGAAGAGTGAAGCTGAACGGAATAATAAATAAATGAAAGAAAAGATGATGTATCAAGGATATATATTTTGGGTAGAGCAGTTGATAGCATATTGCATTGCTGCTATTCTATGGTGCATTATTGATAAAATCAATTCTAGGAAACATATTAAAGATACTGAAGAATGAAAAAGCAAATCATCACATTAGCTGTCACCGGCCTGCTGCTGAGCAGTTGTGGCATCTATACTAAATACGAGCCCGTTACTTCCGTCCCCGACCAGCTTTATGGCGGGGAAGTAGTGGCCGAAGACACCGCCAGTCTGGGCAATATGGATTGGCGGGAACTCTTCACCGATCCTTATCTGCAATCCCTCATTGAACTGGGATTGCAGACCAATACTGATTATCAGTCTGCCCAGCTTCGCGTAGAGGAAGCACAGGCAACACTGATGTCTGCCAAACTAGCTTTCCTGCCTGCCTTTGCTCTTGCTCCGCAGGGAACCGTGAGTAGTTTCGATACGCAAAAGGCAACGCAAACTTATTCGTTGCCCATCACTGCCAGTTGGGAGTTGGATGTCTTTGGCCGTATGCGCAATGCCAAGAAACAGTCGCAAGCTCTTTATGCTCAAAGTGAGGATTATCGTCAGGCTGTCCGTACCCAACTGATAGCTGGGATAGCCAATACCTATTATACGCTGCTGATGCTCGACGAGCAACTTGCCATTTCCCGGCAAACGGAAGAAGCGTGGAAAGAAACCGTGGCGTCTACTCGTGCCCTGATGAATGCCGGAATGGCGAATGAATCGGCCGTATCGCAGATGGAGGCGACGTACTATCAGGTACAGGGTTCCGTGCTCGACTTGAGGAAGCAAATCAACCAGGCAGAGAACAGTCTTGCCCTTCTGTTGGCTGAAACACCCCGTCATTATGAACGTGGTAGTCTGGCGCAGCAGCAGTTCCCCGCCGACTTTTCGGTAGGTATTCCGGTGCAAATGCTTTCCGGTCGTCCCGATGTCCGCAGTGCCGAGCGTTCACTCGAAGCAGCGTTCTATGGTACCAATAAGGCCCGTTCGGCTTTCTATCCCTCCATTACTTTAAGTGGAAGTGCCGGCTGGACGAACTCTGCCGGAGTGATGATACTCAATCCGGGCAAGTTTCTGGCATCTGCTGTAGGATCGTTGACGCAACCGCTCTTCAACCGCGGACAGGTAGTTGCCCAGTATCGCATTGCCCGTGCGCAGCAGGAAGAAGCCGCACTTGGCTTCCAGCAAACCTTGCTCAATGCAGGCAGCGAAGTGAACGATGCTTTAACGGCTTATCAGACCAGTCAGGGCAAGAAACTTCTGTTGGATAAACAGGTCGCTTCTTTACAAACCGCCCTGAGAAGTACTTCCTTGCTGATGGAGCATGGCAATACCACTTATCTGGAAGTACTCACAGCCCGGCAGACATTGCTTAGCGCACAATTGTCGCAGACTGCTAATCATTTTACCGAAATACAAAGCTTAATTAACCTATTCCAAGCGTTGGGAGGCGGACAGAATTAAAACTGTATCATACTCTCTTTCTGTTACTTTACTTCAATGAAAGGAGAGCTGCCCGGAAGGTGTTCCGTGGCAGCTCTTTTCAGTATTCCTCTTTGTACTTACTTGGGGAACAGCCGAATTGTTTCTTGAATGAAGCTGTGAAGTAAGATTGACTGCAAAAGCCTGTAACATCTGCAATATATGTCAATTTCTCATTCCCTTCTTTAATCATCTGGGCAGCCCGGTTCAGTTTGTAGGTTCGGAAGAAAGAGTTAGGACTCAATCCTGTCAGATCCTTGACTTTATAATAGAATTTGGAACGACTGATTGAGAAGATATTAAGGATTTCTCCTAAATCAATCTCTGCCTCACTTAAATGGGATTCCATGTATGAATATAATTTCTCCATGAAGATACCATCCTGCGATTGTAGTATAGGCTGTTCCTGGATATCTATTTGAGTAGATGAAGTAAGCACTTTGCGTATTTTCTCACGATTTAGAAGTGTTGATTTGATGAGTGCCGTTAAATATCGGGGCTCAAAAGGCTTCACTACATAAGCATCTGCACCTGCCGAAAGACCTTGTACCTGATGTTCCGACGAGCTTTGTGCGGTTAGCAATATGACAGGTAAATGGCATGTGGTTGCATCACTCTTTATTTTGTGGCAGAATTCATATCCATTCATGCCATGCATCAGGATGTCACTGATTATTAAATCCGGCTTTATATCGCCAATTTCTCCGATGGTTGTATTCGGATTTGTTCTGCATTCCACAACAGTTTCATGAAATTGAGAATTTCCGTGTCGTCATCTACTACCAGGATTTTAGCAGCTTGGTCGTCATCCGGTTGATAGGGTGGGGATATCAAGTTCAGTTCTTCTCTTACATTTTCCTGTATTTTTGTTATAGCATTACTTCCTTTGGGAGAGTCGACCTGCTGATTGTTGTCATATAAAGCCGGATTCATAGGAATAATAAAGGTAAAAACAGAACCGTTGGGCGCATTGCTGCTGCATTTGATGAAGCCATGGTGCAACTCAACCAATGATTTTGCATAAAATAAGCCTATGCCGGTTCCCCATCCACTTTGGTAGTCAGGATGTTCAATCTGGTAAAAACGTTCAAAAACAGCTTTCTGCTTATCCTCGGGGATACCAATTCCCGTATCTGCGACTTTTATTTCCAACCATTCATCCGACTTAACTTTCATACTCATGGGAAATTCTGCATGGGCTATATCCTGGGTAATGACCTGTATTCCGATAGATATGCTTCCTTCTTCCGGGGAGTATTTCAACGCATTTGAAAGTATGTTAGTCAATATCTTGTCGAATTTGTCATCATCCAGTAAGAGATTGATTGTTTCGGACTGAATGGAACGCCGGACATTTATTTTCTTTTGCTGGAACCCTACAATAAAGCGATCTGCGCAGGCATTGAATAGGGGAATGACATTGGTTTTTGATACTTTCAGTCTTAAGATGCCATTCTCCATTTTATTGAAATCCAGTAGTTGATTGATTAGTTTAAGCATACGTTCGGTATTATGTCTGATTACCTGAAAAAGACTGGACGAACTTAGGCTGTCTTTCGGATTCTCTTCAAGCGTCCGGAATGCTCCGTATATCATGGTCAATGGAGTTCGGAACTCATGAGAGATATTTGTGAAATACTTGATGTTCATCATGTTGGCATACTTCTCCTGTTCACGTTGGACTGTTATTTTTCGTATCTGATCCCTGTTCTGCCTAATACGGCGGTAGATCCTCCATCCGGTATATAAGCAGATCAACAGACATAAAGGGTATACTCCGAATAATAACCACTTCTGGGCCCAGGGAGCAGGCTCTACGAATACGTCCACTGTTTTTGCATCAATCACATCTCCATTTTCATTGATTGCTCTTATTTGCAAAACATAGTGTCCCGCAGGAATATGCGAATAGTAAGCATAATCTTCATTTTCCAGGGAATGCCATTGCTGGTCTAAACCTTCCAGATAGAACTCCGTTTTGTATTTATTCAGGTTTCCATAATCTAATGTTGTATAATAAAAGTATACTCCGCTATTGTTATTGGTAAGGCAAACCTGAGCAATGCTATCTCCTTGCATTTTAACTCTCTTATGTTCATATGGCTTCAATAGCTGTTCGTTAGAAGAAATATATTCGATTTTAATCTTGCAGGTTTCGTATGGTTTTATCTCTTTAGGGTCGAATAGGGTGAGCCCTTTGGTTCCTCCAAATATCAACTCGTCACCCTGCCCATGAATTGCACACATGGGAACATAGGAATCATTCATAATTCCATCTTCTTTGTAATATGAGATAAACCGTTTGTTGGCTGTGTCGAAGCGTATTAAGCCATGTAAGGTTCCTATCCATATATTCTGTTGGCAGTCTTCTATTACACTGCACATCTGCCCACAGATGTTGGTGTCATTATAGAAACTTATTTTTTTCGAGGTCAGGTCGATGTGCATTAATCCCTGTCCGTATGAAACTCCCCATGCATTGCCGGTGTGGTCAATCATCAGATCCATACATATGATTCCTGTGCTCCGGGAACGGGGAATTTCTATTTCCTCTATTGTCATCTTATTGGAATCTACTATATAAATGTTACCTGCGTATGTACTGACAATAATGCTGTTAGAATCTATTTTTCTGATAGTGTTCACAATTCCTATATTTTCCTTTATAGCAACAGGTGTTTCCGCTCCTTTGCTGAGATAATATAGATTATGATTGCTCTCGAACCATATATTTCCTGTACCGTCTTCTCCTACCGTATAGCAGTAATAAGGATAGATTTTCAGACTTTCAATCTTATTTTCATCATAAACTTTACATTTTATCAGATTGCGGTTGGTTACCAGCCATAGCAAGTTTTCGCTGTCGACAAAGCACTGGTCTATTTCTTCTTTAGAAATAAAAGAAGAGATATCTAATCGGAAGATGCGCTGATCAGCCAGTACATGATAGAGTTCACTGTGAGATACTATTATATAGTAATCATTATTTGTTCCTCTGAAAATATTGGTGATATCCTTGTTACGGAAAAACTCGATGTTTTCTGTCTCTTTTTTAAATCGCGATTGCTGATGATATAATACTTGGTACCCATCTCTTTCGGACCCTATCCAGACATTCTGGTGGGAATCAACATATACAGTTGAAATATCATCCAATGGTATGTGGAAGGGAAAGTCTGTATGGTTTTGGTCGATGATTGTCATTTTTACAGTGTCCCATAGATAGAGTTGATTGTTTTTGGCATATAGTAGCATAGAGGAACTGTTATAAGGAGTAACTCTTTTGATATGCTTATTCTTCAGCACCATAGAAACGCGTTCAATGGAATCATTGATTACCCGGCGGAAAGTATTAGGATCTATAATGAATATTCCCTGGGAAGTATGGTAGAACAGGTCCCCATTTGGTAGTAATCCGGCTACATCCGAAAGGTCATCTATCCGGATGGATTTAATCAGACTAAAATCTTTAATGGAGTGACAGCAGGCTTCTCCGTCTCTCCATATCCAGAGATTATCATTACGGTCGGCTAATGGTAAGAAGCCGGAAAGCCGTTTAGTACATATTTTATTCCGCGCATCATACTCATAGATATTGGTGCCGACATCTGAGATGCTGAGAAAGATTCTTCCATCGCTTGTTTCTGTAATCCCGTTGGAGTAGGGGTATACTCCTTCTTTAAAGATAGTTTGAAAACTTCCGTCATTGTTGTAGACCGAAGTCCCGAATTCTGTCAGTACGAATAGTTGTCCCCTGGAAGAACAATACATCTTCAGGACTGCGTCATTACATAAGCTGGTTGTATCTTCTGTGCTTCTGTAGTGATAATAGCGCTTTCCGTTGTATTGGTAAACTCCACCTGGGGTACCAATCCAGATGTATCCTTGTTTGTCTTCAACAATATCTTTAATCTGATTATAACCGATCTGGGGTTGGCGGGTGATTGCGACATCCTTTTGTCCCCGTTCGTCAATGCTGTTGTGACAAGACAGAAAAAGAATACATCCCAAAATATGGGATAGAATTTTCATTTTCATAGTATACAAATATTTGAGGCAAAGTTACAATATATGGTGAGTTAAGCAAAATAAATATGCCCAATTGGATTTTGATTATACTCATTCGGACTGTGATTACAGATATGTGGACCTTGGTTATAGAGGTTTGGAGAATGGTTACAGTGATATATCAGATATGCATATAACTTTGCCAACAGAAAAATGAAATGCAGAATGTGCGATAATAGAAACTTTTTTTTAACCTTATTATTATGATGAACTTGAAAACAAGAACCCTGAAACAGAAACTGGCAATGCTGGTTATAATGTGTCTTTTGAGTATGACGGATACGTGGGCACAATTCAGTTCTTCTCCGGATGTGGAAGTGAAAAATAATTCGTTTTATATTGATGGGAAGAAATTCTTCATTAAAGGTATCGGCTATGAAATTGGAGCATTGCCGGGGGAACTACCGAATGAAAGAAAATTCAATCCCGACCAGTTACATTTCGATATCCGGCGTATTTTATCCGGTGGATTTAATACTATTCGTACCTGGGCTGCGTTTACAGAACAGGAACTGGAAGTTCTTCGGCAATATGATATAAAAATAATTATGGGTATCTGGATTGATCCGGCTGGTGACTTTTCAAATACACAATTCGTTGATAATGCCAAAACGATAGTTAATGATGTGTTGAGTTATTCCAAGAATTACAATAATATAATAGGCTATTTAATCATGAATGAACCCCATCCCACGGCAGTTCTGGGAGCTGGGTATCAACATACTGTGAACCTATGGACGGAGCTGGTCAATATCATTCATTCGCAACACCCCAACCGTCCTGTCAGTATAGCCAATACTCCGAATGGTACTTATATTCACCCGCATATATTCGATTTCAGTGCATATAATGTATATATCTATAATCCGGTCACGGTTAATTATCTTCATGGTTATAGAAACCATATTGATTATCTGCAACAACTTAACTCATCGGATCATCCGTTGATAATAACCGAATATGGACTGGCCGTTTCGCCTACTGGTCCGGGCGGTTGGGGATATGGTGGTAATAGTTTGTCCGAACAGGAGTCGGGAGATGTATATATGTATAAGTCTTTGGTTGATGGCGGGGCAAATGGTGCCTGTATATTCAATTATAGTGATGGCTGGTGGAAGGCTGATGATGAATTTGTGCATAGTGATTTACCGGAAGAATGGTTTGGATTGATTGAATATAGCAGTTTGTCGGATAAGCAGGGGCATGAACGCCCGGTTTGGAAAGCAATACGGGACTTCCAGTCCGCAATCATTGCACAGCCGAGATCAGAGGAAATATATATAGATAAAGTTCCTGTTGAGATATTCTTCAATGATACAATTAAAAAAATCAAGGTTTTACTGGAGGATAAATTGATTTATCAAAGAGATATGACAGATGACTATTTGCTGGACACTCTTGAAATTGATTATAAAGATATCAAAGATGTGAGATTGGTGTTTAATTGCTATGATGATAAAAACAATCTGATAAAAACAGAAGAGAAGAGTATTTTGATCACTGCAACTGAACTGACTTTACCTACTCTTCAACTCTCTGTGAATAGCAATTGTTGGCAAACCAACCAGGTTAATGTCACATACAAGGTTACTAAATCTACAGATTTTACTGTCAGTCCGACATTTGACTATGTCTATTATCCGCATATCGGATTTGATTACGGGCAGAAATTCAGTTCGATTATAGGCAACCAGAACCAAGTTGAAATATCCGGTCGGCATAGTATATCCGGAAATATAGATGTTTTTACAGTAGGAGCTGCGTTTAATATCTATTATAATGGATTTCAAAAGCGTATTTTTAATCAAATGACGATTTCCCGGCATGACCTTAGCACAGGTGTGGAGGAAAATACATTTGTTGAATCTTCTTTGGCTATCCGGATTCAGGGTGACCCGCATAGTGGAAGTCTGACTTTGGTTAGTTACGCGGACTTGCAACTTAGCCATGTGGAAGTGGTGGGTATCAATGGGCAGGTGATTGCAGCATATCGTGCCGAAAGTTCAAGGCTCGAATTGCCTGTGGGAACATTGGCAAAAGGATTGTACCTGGTCCGGGCTTATGATATGGAGGGGAGGTATACGACCTGTAAGATGTTGCTGACATGATCCCGTTCCTTTTTATATAAGATGTAAGGGTAATTGTCTGTTTCCATGAAAGTAGAATTTTAAGTTGATAATCTTTAATTTATTATTTATATGAAAAAATTATTGTTGGTTTTATTTTTGTTTGTATTTACCTTGGGGGCTGTATATGCTCAGACTGTTCAGGTAAAGGGCTTGGTGATAAGTGGTTCGGACATGGAACCATTGCCCGGAGTAAATGTAGTGGTGAAAGGAAATACTTCTATAGGAACAATCACTGATGTAGATGGTAACTTCTCCTTGTCGGTTCCTTCTGATGCAGTTCTTTCAGTGACTTATATAGGTTTTAAATCTCAAGATGTTTTGGTGAAAGGGCAAAGAACACTTAAAATCGTTCTTCTGGAAGATACTGAAGCTCTGGATGAAGTGGTGGTGGTGGGCTACGGCGTTCAGAAAAAAGCCAATCTGACCGGTGCTGTAGCTTCTATAAAAAGTGATGAATTGCTGAAGGCTAAGTCTGCTAATTCTACTAATACATTGGTAGGGCAAATTCCTGGGCTTATCTCGAAACAAGCTAAGGGCGAGCCGGGAGCAGATGATGCTTCTTTGTATATACGTGGTATTGCAACTTTCCGGGGAGATACATCTCCTGCATTTATCATTGATGGGGTAGAACGCTCTTCGGCAGATTTTGCACGTATGGACCCTAATGATATTGAGTCCGTTAATGTGCTGAAAGATGCGGCTTCGGCAGCAATCTTTGGTATGCGTGGCGCTAATGGTGTAGTGGTTGTAACTACTAAGCGGGGAAAGCAGGATAAAACGAGCATTAAATATTCAGGGAATGTCTCTATACAGTCTCCTACAAAGTTGCCGGAATTTGCCAATTCTTATGACTATGCACGTCTGTATAATACATTCATGGGGCAAGAGATATACAAGGAAGATGAATTGATAAAATTCAGAGATGGTACAGA
>OIDP01000631.1_pt1 | contig 14369 bp, 10 predicted proteins | sample 1581591 | NCBI WGS metagenome assembly OIDP01 (sample SAMEA3882552, study PRJEB24775) | human gut metagenome | biome: human-associated habitat; feature: intestine environment; material: feces | place: Netherlands | collected 2009/2010 | reverse complement strand
GAAAACTTAGAAGAAGCTATTTTTGGAAAACAGGTTGAGATACAAACAGAAGATGGTACCTACTATGGAGAATTGCGAGTAAGAACAACACCGAAAGAAAAACTCGAATTGACAGATGGTGATGTTACACTTGTAACAGATAACTATACAGTTAATAGTAAAGCAAAATTTGGAGCAGAACTTTTACAGGAAACCTCAGATGAAGATAGTGAATATAACAAATATTATTCTTTATTAGCAGGAAACGCTTCAAAAGCATTGATCTATAATTTGTCATTAAAAATGAATGACTCGCAGGTTATTCCATCGAGAGCAGTAGAATTAAGAGTAAAAATTCCGAAAGACTGGGATACGAGCAAAATAGAAGTTCAATGGTATTATCCAGTAAATGAAATGTTTAATCCGATAGAGTATTTTGATTCATCTTCCTATAAAAATGATGATGGAAGTATTCACATGGAGGGCGATGAACTGGTTATAACAGGCACTACTCGTGTTTATAATACAATCGCCATTACACAAAAAGCGGATAAAGTAGATATTTCAGAAATCCAGGACGGAACATATAATGTTAATGTTACTATGTGGCAGCAGGATCAGCCGGATAGATTGTCTATGAGCAATTCTGCGGTTGTAAATGATTCAGCTCGTTTGGTAGTAGAGAATGGAAAGAAACATATCTATTTTGATACACAAGGAATTGTGATTACGGGCAGATATGGTTATACAAATGGAATATTCTGGGCAAATAATGAGCAGACAGAAGAAAACGGACTTCCGATATTAAGTGAATATACACCGCTTGATTATTATAGTTACTACCTAAATGATTCGGGAAGCACAGATATGGATTCCTATGCGGAAGAATATGACTTATATTATCCGAAGAGCGTAGGTTTTGAATTTCCAGAATCAGCAGACAGAGATGATGGGGTATATTTGAACTTCTTTGTTCCTATCATGGATGAACTTCAGCATAAAGTTCCTGGATCTGGTGAAGGATGCAGAACTGCATTTATGACTTTATCTGGTTTAACACCTGTGGCAGAAATTAACGAGCCAACCCACGATAAATCTGTTTTAGTTGTAGCAGTTGATAAAGCATCTAAATATACAGCCGACAATTATACAGAGGAATCTTACAAAGTATTATCTGACGCAGTAGCAAAAGCTCAGAAGGTAATCGACGGAACAACTTCTGCAAACGATTCTGAAATCGTAGCATTAGATAAAGAAATTTCTGATGCAATCAGCGGATTAAAAGAGGCAACTGGACTTGACAAATACAATAAAGTCCTGAAAAATGCCAAAGCATTAAATGAAGCAGATTATACAGCAGAAAGCTGGGCAGACCTTCAGGCAGTGATTACTGCTCAGGAAGGAAAGGTAACAGAAGAAAATGCAGATCAGGCATCCGCAGACCTTCAGTCAGCAGTAGATGCACTTGTACCGATGTCAACAGCCGTTTCCATGGAAAAAGGTGTTTACGAAGTACAGGCAACACTTACCAATCAGGATGGAACAGCAAGTGATTTGAATGCAGGATTAAAATCTGCTCGTTTATATACAGATAAAGACGGCAATGTAACTGCTTATCTGTACGTGGACGGAATTACCGGTATGCAGTATCGCAAGGGTGCCGGATATGCGGATGCAGATACAGACGCAGGCAGACTTGTAGTGAAACTTCCTGCAAATGTAGAAAACCATAAAGTAAAAGTAACAACAGAAAGCGGAGAAGCAGAACTCCTGTTAAATCTTGATTTAAAATCTGCAGTAAAACAGGAAATTAAAAAATCCGATCTGGAATCAAAACTGAATGATGCAAAAGTATTAAAAGAGAAGAATTACACAAGTGATTCATTTGCAGTATTGACAAATGCCATTGCTACAGCAGAGAGTGTTCTGGCAGACAAAGTGGCATTCCAGTCAGAAATCACAGCAGCGGAAGTTACTCTGGACACAGCAACAGCAGGTCTTGTAATGAAAGAAGACGTAAAAGCAAGAGCAGAACTGGATCAGGCAGTTTCCGATGCGAAAAATAATTATGCAGAAGCAAATTATACAAAAGACAGTTATGAGAATCTGAAGGCTGCAATCAAGGAAGCTGAAGAAGTATTAGCAAAATCTGATGCGACAGTAGATGAAATGAATGAACAGGTTGACAAGCTGGATAAAGCAGTGAAAGCACTTGTTCGTCTGGATGATGCAGTAGATAAGTCAGAATTAAATGGCTATATCGAAAATGCACTGACCAAGACAAATGACGGCACTTATACAGACAACAGTTGGAACAGTTTCCAGGCAGCAATCAAATCTGCTCAGAAAGTATCCGCTGATGTCAATGCAACAAAACCAGAAGTAGAAAAGCAGACAAAACTGCTGACCTCTTCTTATGAAGCACTTGTTGTTAAAAACAAACAGAGTGATCTCTTTGAAAAATATCCGCAGATTTTTGAAGGTACATATTCCGTACCGATCAAACTGCTCAACGCAACATCCGATGAAGATTCTATGGGAAATGCTTCCATGATTCAGAACGGAATTGTAAGAGTTACGGGTAAAGGTGAAGTAACACTGGAGATGAACTTCCAGTCCATGAAATTTGCCGGAATGACAGGTTATCTGTACAAACTGAAAAAAGTAGATATGGATACGGTTGAATACAACAAATATAATTATCCGGTAAAATATGAAGCTTCCGATGCAACAATTCTGGAAGAGTACACAGATGTTTACGATTTATTTAATGACAAGAACTCTGAGTATTACGACAAGAATACAGAAGGAAACTGGTATCCAAAAAAATTATCAATCCCGATTGAACTGAACGACAACCTGTTCTATGTAGAGGTTTATGTTCCGGTTATGGAAAGCATCGGTGAAGGACAGGGTACAAAGGTTGCCAGAGTTTCTATCGACTGGGCAAACATCAAACAGGAGACAGGAGTAGAAAGAGACAACAGTGTAATCGAAGCACTTCTGAATCAGGTATCCGGTATGCAGCAGGGTGATGTTGCTGACGAATACTGGAACGCTTTAAATGCGGCTTACATGACAGCTCAGGATGTTTACAATGATATGAATTCTACACAGAAAGAAATTGATCTGCAGGTGACAGCTTTACAGGCAGCCGTAGATGCAGTAGAAACTCAGATCGTAGACAAGACAGAACTGAATGCTTTGATTGAAAAAGCAACAGCAGAAGCAAATCGTACCGATGTTGTTTATACTTCTGCAACATTAGAAGCATTAAAGACAGCAATCACAAATGCACAGGCAGTAGCAGCAAAAGAAGATGCTACCAAGGCAGAAGTTCAGGCACAGGTTACAGCACTTCAGACAGCACTTGACAGTTTAAGAGTTGTTGATAAGACAAACTTAAATGCCCTGATTGAAAAAGCAAAAGCTGAGGCAGCAAAAACAGATGTTTATGAAAGCAGCAGTTTGACGGTCCTGAATACAGCAATTACACTGGCTGAGAATGTTGCAGCAAATCCAAAAGCAACAGAGGCAGAAGTTGCAGCAGCAGAGAAATCTCTGACAACTGCATTAAACGGACTGGTAGAAAAAGCAGTTGTAGATAAGAGCAAACTGGAAAGCAAGATTGCAGAAGCAAAGACATATTTAAGCCAGACAGACATTTATACAGAAAGTTCTCTTGCAACATTACAGAGTGCAGTAGGTCGTGCTCAGAATGTAATGGATAATGATTCTGCATCACAGAAACTGGTAGATGATCAGGTGACAAAACTGACAGAAGCAATCCAGCAGTTAGCAAAGAAGAGTGATGGAAAACTGGATATCAAGAACCTTGCTGATGGGGTTTACTCTATCTATGGAACAATGGTGAAAGTAGACAAGAATACTTATTCTATGTCAAATGAAGCAATCAACCATACAATTAAACTGACAGTGAAGAATGGTAAATACTATATCACTCTGAACTTCAACGGACTGACCGTAGGACAAAAACTTGGATATTTAAGCCAGCTGAAATACTTCACAACAGGTTATAGTGTTGATCCTCAGTATGGTAATCCGCAGGGATCACTTGCAGATGTTACCGTAGATAGTTATCAGAAGAATGCAGATGGAACGTTAGTATCTGATTCTTATGGAACAAACTATCCAGATGTCGTTACATTCGAATTGATTCCGGAAGCTCTGAATGATGGATATGTTCCGTTACAGGTATTCGTTCCGATTATGGACGCAATCAGCTCTGGTACAGGAACACAGCCAGTATACCTGAAACTGGATTGGAGCTCATTAAAAGCAACAACATCCGATGATCCAGACTTTGATAAGAACGACAACAATAATAGTAATTCCAACGGAAATAACAACAGTAATTCTTCTATTGGAAACAGCTCACTTGGAAATAATACCCTTGGAAGCAGTTCTCTTGGAAGCAGCAAACTTGGTTCTTCCTCACTTGGAAGTGGTTCTTCAAGTCTGAAGAGTGGAACATCCAGCCTTGGATCAGGTTCCAGCCTGAAATCAGCATCCAACGTTAAGACTGGTGATGTTGTACAGAACAATACCCTGTGGGCAGCTATCCTTCTTCTCGGAGGAGTCGCTTTACTGGCAGGAATCATGGAGTACAACAGAAAGAAAAAAGCAAACATAAAATAATTAAGTAGAGATTTGGCAGACGACCCTCCCATTCCTTCGGGACTGGGAGTCTGCCAAACTCATTTAACAGGAGATAAGGAATGAAATTAGCAGCGAAAAAAAATAAAATATTGTCTGCCATTATGACTTGTGTGCTTGCCATTACTTTAATGGCAGGCTTTCCTGCTGTTAAGGCTTATGCCGCAAGCGGGACAGTGTATAGCTGTACAATTAACAGATGTTACGCACACCCGGTTACCGGAGTAATCGAAGATTCCGGTGGAGAGAGTTCTTATGCAACAGGACAGGGCATGGTAGAAGGTTGTGTATACAGCAATGGTATCTTGGAAGTATCAGACGATGGAGCTTATTATCTGACCATCCGCATGAGTCTGATGGACTACACCAGTGGACATAGTTTTCAGGTACAGAATGTAGGAGATTCCGGCTGGTCTACACCATCAGAAATCGGTATTACAGGAAATGGTTCAGACAGCAACGGTACAACAGCCGATGTGTGTATGCGTGTGCCAAGCGAAAACTGTGTAGTCAGAGGTTCCATGTATGTAGAACCGATGGGAAGAGATGTTATTTTCTATCTGTATCCGAGCAACTACAGTGAAGGAAACAATACAGACATGAACGCAACTATGGTAACAGAAAGTTCTGATGGAACAGCAGTAGAATCCAGTGGTTCTGGTTCAGTAGATAATTCAGGTTCTACTTCCAGTGGAAGTTTAAGTTCTGGAAGTTCTTCTCTTCAGAGTTCCGGCTCATCCGATAAAAGCAGTTCTTCCAGCAGCTCATCAAAGAAACTGGAGAGCAGTATTACAGAAGCTGCAAAACCGAGCAGTGATTCTTCTTCACTGGATACAGAAAATCCAGTAAATTCTTCAGAAGGATTAAGTCTTTCTACTGCGAAAGATGGAACAAGTGACAGCGATTCCGATAGCGGAAATACTTCTTCCGGCAACCGGATTTTTCAGATTGCATTGGCAGTTGTAGTAACAGGTCTGATTCTGCTTGGAGCAGTATCCGGAGTGATTTATTTCTTCCGTAAGAACTGGAAACGTTGGGGAGGTGCAGAGGACGATGATGAATAGGCGTTTGAAAAAAGCATCGGCTGTTCTCCTTGCAATGACCATGATTTTTTCTCTGGCAGGTTGTGTAGACCAGAGTCAGGGAAAGAAAAGCAGTGATTCTGCTACGCAGACAGAGAGCAGTACAGATGAGACAGCCAGCAGTAAGACGGCAGATAAAAAGACTTCTGACAGCAAATCGGACAAGGATTCTTCCAATGAAGATGCCAAGTCTCTCTTAGAGATTAATGATCCGGAAGAAAAGGCAGCCGTAGAAGCAGCCAAGAAAAAAGTACAGGCTATGAAAGAAAGCCCAAGAATTATAGCGACTTCTCCGGCAACCGCAGATATCTGTGACAAGCTGGAACTGGATTTGGTAGGTGTTTGCAGTAGCACCGTATCCACAATTCCAGACAGATACAAAGATGTAGATACAGTCGGAACAGCCATGAGTCCGGATATGGAGATTGTATCCTCACTTAATCCAGACTGGATTTTAAGTCCGGTGTCATTGCAGAGTGATCTGCAGCCGAAATATGAAGCAATCGATACAGACTGGGCGTTTTTGAATCTTAGAAGTGTGCCGGGTATGTACCGTTCCATTCAGGAACTGGGTGAGATTTTCGACAGAGAAGATCAGGCACAGAAACTGGTGGACGAGTTTACAGAATTCTATGATGATTATAAGAAAAAGAATGAAGGAAAAGACCATCCGAAGGTAATGATCCTGATGGGACTTCCGGGGTCTTATATTATCGCAACACCGAATTCCTATGTAGGAAGTCTGGTGGAACTGGCAGGCGGAGAGAATGTATACTCTGACACCGATCAGGAATTTTTGACCGTAAATACTGAAGACATGAAAACCAAAGAGCCGGATATTATCTTACGTGCCGCACATGCACTGCCGGATCAGGTGGTAGAAATGTTCAATAAAGATTTTGCGGAGAATGACATCTGGCAGCATTTCGATGCTGTGAAGAACGGCAGAGTTTATGATCTGACTTATGAATATTTCGGTATGAGTGCTACGTTTAAGTATCCACAGGCACTGGAAGAATTACAGCCAATCCTTTATCCGGAAAGTGATGAAGATTCAGCAAAAGCAAAAGAAACCAGTGATAATGCACAGAAGAAAGCAAAGGATTCTGACGCAACTGAAAAATACAACGAACAGCAGAGCAAGTAGAAAGGAGAGGACAGATGAAAGAGACAGAATTAAAAAATACTTCTGAGACTTCCGAAAGGGAAGTCCAGAACCTCTCCGGTCAGGATAAAGCAAGAAAGCATCGGAAAACAGCAAAAGCAGCCATTTCCTTTATTGTAATGATCGTATTGCTGGTTGCATTATTTTTTGCGGCAGTGAATATCGGAAGCCTGAAAGTCAGCTTCCCGGAACTACTGAAAGGATTATTTGTAAAGTACAATGAAGACGTGGCAACAATCTATGACTTACGATTCCCACGAATTGTAATCTCCATGTTAGCCGGAGCTGCGATAGCGGTATCGGGTGTGTTATTTCAGGCGGTATTAAAAAATCCACTTGCCGATCCGGGAATCATCGGTATTTCCAGTGGAGCAAGTTTTGCGGCGGTACTCATTACCGCATTTGCACCGACTTTATTTTTCTTCACCCCGTTGTTTGCATTTCTTGGCGGTGTCGTAGCCTTTGTATTGGTTTACAGCCTGTCATGGAAAGGGGGATTAAGTCCCCTTAGGATCATCCTTGTGGGTGTGGCCGTCGATGCCATGTTTACCGGACTTTCAAGCGGTTTGAATTCCATGAACGGCGGCGATATGTCGGGGGTGGCCGCCATCGTCAATGGCAATATCACCATGAAGACATGGGATGATGTGAGAACTTTGGTACCTTATGTCATTGTCGGTCTGGTACTGGCACTGATTTTCACCGGCATGTGCAATCTGTTATCCCTGGAGGATAAAACCGCACGAAGCCTTGGCGTCAATGTCAATCTTATGCGGATTATCATTTCCATGATTGCAGTCTTACTTGCCAGCATTTCCACAGCCGTTGCCGGCGTTATCAGCTTCCTTGGCTTAATCGTGCCTCATATCGGCAGACTGTTAGTAGGCAGCGACCATCGGGCACTGGTACCCTTTTCCGCTCTATTTGGCGCTTTTATCTTCCTACTGGCAGACACCATCGGAAGAACCATTGCGGCTCCTTACGAAGTTTCGGCTTCCATCATTATGAGTGTGGTGGGTGGCCCATTCTTCATCATTCTGTTAAGGAGGTCTAAGAAGTATGCGAAGTAAAGAAAAGAATATGGATTTGACTTCTACAGAGAATATTTTGGATTCGGAGAAAAAGTTTTCAAAAAAGGATAAGTGGGCAGATAAGCCTGCGATGGAAGTCAGAGACCTGCATTTTTCCTATGGAAAAAATAAAGTCTTAAAGGGCGTATCCCTGAAGATTGAAGAAGGTAAAATTACAACGATTATGGGAGCAAACGGATGTGGTAAATCCACACTGTTTTCTCTGATGACAAAGAACCTATATCCGAGAAAGGGGAACATTTTCCTCAAGGGTAAGAATGTCCAGAACCTGAACTTAAAAGAATTCGCCAGAAAGGTTGCGATTGTTCAGCAGTATAACAGTGCATCGGATGATATCACCGTTGAGAATCTGGTGGCATTCGGAAGAACCCCTCATAAGAAGATGATGCAGGGAGACAGTGCCGAAGATGAGCGTATGATCCAGTGGGCGTTGGAAGTAACCAATCTGACAGAATATCGTGACAGGGAAGTGTCAAGACTTTCCGGTGGACAGCGTCAGCGTGTATGGATTGCAATGGCACTTTGTCAGGGAACAAAGACTCTGTTCCTCGATGAGCCGACCACATATCTGGATATTCGGTATCAGATTGAAATCCTGCAACTGGTGAAAAAACTCAATCAGGAATTTGGAATAACCATCATTATGGTACTGCACGACATCAATCAGGCAATCGCATATTCAGATAACGTCATCGGAATGAAAGATGGAAAAGTGCTGGTGGAAGGTGATCCGGAAGAAGTGATTACGGAAGAGAGTATCCGGGAGTTGTATGGCATCGAACTTGGTGTGACAAGAGTTGATGGCAGAAAAATTGTATTGGCGGTGTAAGAAGATGAAAAATCCTTTAAAAGTAGTATGGATCGTGCTTGGATTTCTTTGTCTGGGACTTGGTACGATAGGAATTGTACTTCCTATCCTGCCAACCGTTCCGTTTTATATGGCAACACTGTTTTGCTTTGCAAAGAGTTCTAAGAAACTGCACGACTGGTTCGTAGGAACAAATTTATATAAGAAACATCTGGACAGTTTTGTTCAGAAAAGAGCCATGACAATGGGAACAAAATGCAAGATTATCGGAATGGTAACGGTAGTCATGGCAATCGGCTTTATCTGCATGAAGAATGTACCAATCGGAAGAATCTGTATCGCAGTTGTGTGGGTATGCCACCTGTTATACTTCTTCCTTCGAGTGAAAACTTTAAAAGTGAGAGAAGAATTACCGGAAGGTGCAGAAGTGGAATAATATGATGGATAAAGTAGAAAAGAAACGACAGAAGGAACAGCATGTCGTGGAAGAGATGATCCGGCTGTATTGCCGGAAAAAACATCCGAAAGAAGACAGGCAGGCAGGGCAGATTTGTCCTGTCTGTCAGGAACTTTTGGATTATGCAAGACTTCGAAGTGAAAAGTGTCCTTTTATGAAAGAAAAGACATTTTGCGCAAACTGTAAAGTGCATTGCTATAAGCCAGAGGTGAGAGAACAGATCAGGCAGGTTATGCGTTTTTCAGGACCAAGGATGTTATTATACCATCCAGTTCTTGCAGTATGGCATCTGGTATGCAGTAAAAAAGAATCGAAGAAAGAAACAAAAGGGTAAGATTTTTATGATTAAAACAAGACTGGTGGGGCTGTTGTCCCACGCAAAAAAGTATATCGTGTATACGATTTTGTGGCAGTGGGCAGCCCTTCTGTCGCAGGTATTGGCAGTCTTTTCTATCGCAGATTTACTGGAACGGGTAGTGTACCGGGCAGTAACCGTACCGATCATTGAGCGGACAATACTGATTTTAGTTCTGGTTGTGGTGATTCGATTTATCTGTGAACGGATGGGAGCAAGGTCTTCCTATCTGGCGTGTGTGGATGTAAAGCGGATTCTGCGTGAAAAGATTTATGAGAAAATGTTAAAGTTGGGAGCTTCCTACAGTGAGCAGGTATCCTCTTCGGAGGTCGTACAGGTGTCAACTGAGGGTGTGGAGCAGTTGGAAACATACTTTGGAAAATATCTTCCACAATTATTTTACAGCCTGATTGCACCACTGACATTATTTATCATTCTTTGCAGAGTGAGCCTGAAAGCGAGTGTGATCCTGCTGATCTGTGTACCACTGATCCCGATTTCTATCGTGGTGGTACAGAAAGTGGCGAAGAGATTATTAAATAACTATTGGAGCATCTATACTGGACTGGGAGATTCGTTCCTTGAAAATTTACAGGGACTTACCACACTGAAGATTTATCAGGCAGACCAGCAGAAAGCAGATGAGATGGATGTGGAATCCCAGAACTTTCGTAAGATTACGATGAAGGTGCTGACCATGCAGCTCAATTCCACAAGCATGATGGATATTGTTGCCTATGGTGGAGCTGCGATCGGTATGGCAGTCGCGGTGTCCGAATTCTTAAAAGGAAATATCAGTGTAGCAGGAACGTTATGTATTGTTCTGCTTGCCAGCGAGTTTTTCCTGCCACTCAGACTGCTTGGTTCATTCTTCCATATCGCAATGAATGGTATGGCAGCGAGTGATAAGATTTTCAAAATTTTAGATTTGCCGGAACCACAGGCTGGAGAAAAAACACTGCCGGAGGTCGCGTTAGATGTTACATTAAAAGATGTGCACTTTTCTTATGAAGAGGACAGAGAGATTTTAAAAGGAATCAACTTAAATCTTCCGGCAGGAAGTTTTGTATCACTGGTTGGTGAATCCGGATGTGGTAAGAGTACGATTGCCGGAATCCTTGCAGCAAAGAACCGGGGATATAACGGAGAAATTACCATCGGTGGCGTACCGCTTAATGAAGTGAATGAAACCAATCTGATGCAGAGGGTTGTTCTGGTTCGCCATAACAGCTACCTGTTCAAAGGTACAGTAGAAGAAAATCTGAAGATGGCAAAACCGGACGCAACGAAAGAAGAGATGGAAGCTGTCCTTCAGAAAGTGAATCTCTTAGGGTTCTTACAGACACAGGATGGCTTGCAGACACAGTTGCTGGAAAAAGCAAGTAACCTGTCCGGCGGTCAGTGTCAGAGACTGGTGATTGCCAGAGCGTTGCTTCGGACAGACAGTGCGGTTTATATTTTTGATGAAGCTGCATCCAATATCGATGTAGAAAGTGAAGAACTAATCATGAATGTGATTCACGAACTGGCAAAGACAAAGACGGTGCTTCTGATCTCTCACAGACTGGCAAATGTTGTGAAGTCTGACAAGATTTATTTCTTAAAAGACGGAGAAATCAAAGAAAGCGGAAAGCATGACGAACTGATGAGCCAGAATGGTGCGTACAGACATCTGTATGAAAGCCAGATGGCATTGGAAAACTATGGAAAAGGAGGAGTGGCATAATGAGTGAAAATACGAATACAACAAAACGCAGAAGTGCCCTCCAGATCATGGGAAGTCTGATTGGTCTGGTAAAACCCCTGCTCCATATCATGCTGGCAGCAATCATCCTTGGAACATTGGGTTATTTATGTGCAATCTTCCTGACGATACTGGCAGGACAGGTCATCGTGCATGGTCTTCTGACAGGAGTAGCCGGAATGATTGTTCCGGTGGACAATATGTGGCTGGTATTTACTCCAGTAAAAACGATTATCACAGTCATGATCGTAATTGCAGTGCTTCGTGGAATCCTGCATTATGTGGAACAGTATTGTAATCATTTTATCGCATTTAAGCTGTTGGCAATCATCCGCCATAAAGTGTTTGCAGCACTGAGAAAACTCTGCCCGGCAAAACTGGAAGGACGGGACAAGGGAAATCTGATCTCGATTATTACAACCGATATCGAATTACTGGAAGTGTTCTATGCACATACCATTTCCCCGATTGCGATTGCAACACTGACCTCAATTATTATGGTGATTTTTATCGGAAGATATCACTGGTTAGCAGGCGTGCTTGCACTGGCAGCTTATCTGATTGTCGGTGTTGTCATCCCGATGTGGAATGGAAAACGTGGCAGCCAGAAGGGAATGGAATTTCGGACAAACTTCGGAGAACTGAACAGCTTTGTTCTGGACTCTTTACGAGGATTGGACGAGACCATCCAGTACGGACAGGGTGAAAAGAGAAAAGAGCAGATGTCTGAGCATTCCAAAAATCTTGCAGGAATGCAGGAGTCATTAAGCAAAATGGAAGGCTCACAGCGTTCATTTACGAACATGGTTATCCTGCTTGCATCCTTTGGAATGCTGGCACTGACAATCTGGCTGTACGACAAAGGTGCGATGGGATTCGAGGGAATCTTAACCTGCACCATCGCAATGATGGGTTCTTTCGGACCGGTAGTAGCATTATCAAGCCTTTCCAACAACCTGAACCAGACATTGGCAAGTGGTGAACGTGTTCTCTCCCTTCTGGAAGAGACGCCGCTTGTGGAAGAAATTCCGGGGGATGTGGAAACTTCCGGTGTAGAGAGCATGGAATATGAATTTAAAGGAGCAGAGGCAGAGAACGTAACATTTGCTTATGGTGAAGAAGTTATTTTAGATAACTATTCACTGAAATTACAGCCGGGTAAAATCACAGGGATTCATGGTGCGAGCGGTTCCGGAAAATCTACACTCTTAAAACTGTTGATGCGGTTCTGGGATGTGCAGGATGGAAGTGTATCGGTAGACGGTACAGATGTCCGCAAGATTCCAACCAAGCATTTAAGAGATATGGAAAGTTATGTTACGCAGGAAACACACCTGTTCCATGATTCCATTGCAAACAACATTGCCATCGCAAAGCCGGGAGCATCCAGAGAAGAGATTATGGAAGCCGCAAAGAAAGCATCTATCCATGATTTCATTATGACACTTCCGAAAGGATATGATACAGAAGTCGGAGAACTGGGTGATACGCTGTCCGGTGGTGAAAAACAGAGAATCGGAATTGCAAGAGCATTTCTCCATGAATGCCCCCTCATTCTACTCGATGAGCCTACATCGAACCTCGACTCTTTAAATGAGGGAATTATCTTAAAATCATTGAAAGAATCGGCCAAGAAGAAAACAGTTGTCTTGGTATCCCACAGAGTATCCACAATGAATGTGGCAGATGTGGTATATGAAATGGAGAATGGCAGAATTTCTTAACAGCAGGAATGCAGAAGAAATACTTTCCAAAAGGGGATAAAGTAGTATATGAAAATTGGAGAATCCAAAGAAGATTATCTGGAAGCGGCGTATGTATTGAAACGTCAGAAAGGATATGTTCGTAATTCTATGCTTAGTGATTATCTGAACTATTCCAAAGCGAGTGTTTCAGTTGCAGTACGTGGACTGCTGGCAGATGGATATGTAATAAAAGACCGATATGGCAGCATTGAACTGACAGAAGAAGGAAGAAAGATTGCAAAAAAAATCTATGCAAGGCATGTGCTTTTAGAAGAATTTTTACGACGAATAGGAGTATCTTCGGAAACTGCAAATCATGATGCGTGTCGGATGGAACATACAATCAGCGAAGAATCTTATAAAAAGATTCAAGAATTGGTACGGAAGATGAAGGAAGAGAATACGTTAAACGAAGAAATGAAATTAACGAATTAAATCAAAAACAGGAAAGGCGGTGGAGAGATTTCACTGTCTTTTCTGCTTTAAAAATGAAGTAACATAAGAAAAGGGATACAAATGAAAAAAGTATTGATTGCTGCGGATGAGGTAGATAAGTGGAGTCAACTTTGTGAAGGGTTAAAAAATGAGTGGGAATGTACGACCGTTAATCTGGATGTGTTTGAAAAATTCCATACCATAGCGGTCTATGACGCAGTATTGATGCTTGTGAGAAATGATAACGGAAAGCTGGGCAGGCTGATTTGGGAAGTCCGGCAGTACAGCAGGGCTCCGATTATTGTAGTGATACCGGGGATTCAGGCGGTAAAAAAGTATATCGAATGGGGTGCAGACCTAGTATTTCCACATCCTTCGGTCAGCTTGATCAACACGTACCTGTATGCATTACTCAGACGTTCCGATATCACATGGAACACTGGAAGAAAAAGAGAAAAGCAGGAGATCATAAGGAAAGGAAAACTTCTAATTGACTGCCGTTATCATACTGTTTACTGGGGGAAGCATGAGCTTGCAACCCTAAATGAGCGAGAAAAGGCATTCCTGTATCTGTTGGCAGATGCCTCCAGACAGGTAGTTACCCATGAGATTATCTTTGAACAGTTATGGAAAGAACCATATGGAGATGACTCTGCCAACATGATCTGGTGTTTTGTACGCAGACTCCGCAAAAAAATGGAAAAGACAGAACCGGAGGCTGCAAAGATAATTCAGAGTATACGAAAGGTGGGATATTATTTAGATATAGACAGACATTGAGCAAAATGTAGAAAAATGTCGAATTATGCGAAAAGTGACTGGCAGATGACT
>OIDP01000610.1_pt1 | contig 14652 bp, 15 predicted proteins | sample 1581591 | NCBI WGS metagenome assembly OIDP01 (sample SAMEA3882552, study PRJEB24775) | human gut metagenome | biome: human-associated habitat; feature: intestine environment; material: feces | place: Netherlands | collected 2009/2010 | reverse complement strand
CCTCCGGGCAGGCGTGGACAGCGGCCTTCGGCGTCAATCCGGGCTATACCATCTCCAACGTGCGGGTCAACGGCGCCGAAGTGTCCTTCTCTGTGAGCGACTATCAGGAGTACAACGAGGCCATGCTGGAGGTGGCCCTCCCGTCGGACCGGGAGATCGAACTGACTATGGACTACGGTGGCTTTCCCCGGGAAAACCGGAATGTGTCCATCATGCAGGGCGGCACGGAGATCAGCTCTGAATACCTATGCCTGGAAAATGCCGGATTGTCTCCCCGCCTGATAAACGTGCTGCCGGGGGAAAACGGTTATCCCACCACCATCGAGATCACGCTTCCCGCATCCATGTCGGTCATCCCCTTCGGGGCCAGCAAGGCGGAGGTCGTCGCAGAACAGACAGACGGCACAAAAACCTGGCGCTATGACTCCAACAGCGCCGGCGGCATTCTCTATGCCGGGGACTACATCCGCCAGGATATCCAGGCCGGCGGCATGGACATCGAATTCTACTACGGCCGCAAGCATCAGGCCGTCATGGAGGCCGCCGGGGCGGCGGAGGCCGTGAAGTCGGTGGTGGACTACTGTACAGCGCACTACGGCATGTTGTCCTTCGGCACCGGCGATACCCTGAAGCTCATTCAGAGCCGGGTGACCGGCGGCGGCTACGCCGCAAACGGCGCCAGTCTGCTGGACGAGGCAGACTTCACCGCCGACAATCTGAGCGATACCGGCAAGGGCGGCGGAGCCGGAGAAGTCATGATCCACGAACTGGTCCATCAGTGGTGGGGCCTTGGAAACATGTTTGATGCGTCGGATGAAAGCAGCCCCTGGTCGGCAGAGGGCCTGACGGTCTACACCACCTACCGTATTGTCAAGGAGCGATACGGCCCATCCTACGCACAGGAGCACTATGTGGACCAGTGGCAGCAGGCGGTGGACAACTATTACCTGAACTTCTATGTCCGCAATCCGGACTATTTGGAGGCGCTGCCCGAAGAGGAGCGGCTGGAGATCTCCAACAGCCTCCGCTATGTGCGGCAGTACTGCGAAATGCCCCTGAAGATTTTGAAAGCGGAGCAACTGGTCGGCGGCGAGGAGGCCATGGACCGGATCCTCCGCGGCCTGTTCAACCGGGAGCTGGACCCCATGTATCCCTATCTGACCTACCAAGACTTTTTAAACGCCTGCGGGCTGACGGAGGAGGACCTGAACCTTGCGTAAAATTTTTCTCTATGAGTGCAAGCGCCTGCTGTGGAACAAATTTTTGGGGGGACTTCTGCTGGTGCTCCTGTTCTACGGATGGCAGGTGCTGAGCCGCGTGACCATCCTGGGGGTGTCCCACACCGCCCCCTTCTCCCCCTGGAGCTTCGGGGACTTTCTGAGCCGGATGCTCCCGCTGCTCTGGATCGGGGCGCTGTTTTTCCTGACCTTCTTCACCTCGGAAAAAGCCCGACGGGCAGCAGTGCTCACAGACGCGGCTCCCCTTCCGCCCCGCCGGTACGCCCTGGCCCGGTGCGCCGCCGCTCTGACCGGCACCGCCCTGCTGGCGCTGGCCTGCATCTCAGAAGCCGCCTGCTTCTATGGGATCTATTTCGGCTGGTATGGCTGGAGCGGCCTGGTATTTCCCACGCTGGTCACACTGGTCCCTCCGCTGGTGTTCGCACTGGGCAGCGGCTGGCTGTTGGGAATGCTCCGGCCCTGGCTGCTCTATGTCTGGATGCTGGTTTCTCCCGTCTGTCTGGCGCTCCCCCTGCCGGAATCGCTGGGGCTGTGGAACGGGCGCCTCTTCGCCCAGTATCCCCTGACCCTGGGGACACTGGACCCGGCGTTTACGCTGCCGGCGGCCGTTCTTTTCGTCCAGTTCGTCCTGCTGGCGAGCGGCGTGGTCCTGCTGGCGGTTCGGCCCGAGGGCCAGCGGCAGCACTGAACAGGCCGCCTCCGTCCGCGCCGCATGGGAGAAGGGCGAATTTCCTGTAATGTAATTTTACTTTTCACCAATTAAAGCACAGTAATATTTTCGTTTTGATGGAAACAATTGTCCTCCTCTCCGAATCCGGCCTGTGGGATCAGGCGGCTCCGTATCCGGAAAGTGGAAAACCGTTCCAGGCAGGACGGCATGTGTGCAAAGAGCCCGGCACGCCGCAGTGTGCTCCCCTCTTTCCAAAAAGACAGGCATCCGGAGATTCCGGATGCCTGTCCTTCTGCTTTTAAATCAGCTGCGAGCGGTCACTTCACATCGGGCATGGCCCACTCTTTAACGCCCGCAAAGTACGGGCTCTGCTTACGGCGGCGGAAGTCGTCCGCGTCCTTCTGAGACCAGTCGTACAGGCCCTGCCCCGCCGCCTGCCCGGTCTTGCCGGTGGCCAGGCCGTCCAGCACCAGCTGCTGGAGCTCCCGGGTGCCGCACAGGTCCGGATAGACGTTCTTTGCAATGGCGCTCTCCAGTTCGTATCCCACGGCGTCGAAATACTCCAGCAGGCCGATGGATGCATAGCGCATTCCCACGGCGTACTTCACCGCCCGGTCAATGTCCGCCGCGGTGGTGACTCCCTGCTCAATGAGGTAGATGGACTCCCGGAACAGCGCCTGGGCAAAACGGTTCACCAGGAAGCCGGGCACACTGCGGTTCAGCACCACTACCTGCCGGTGCAGCCAGCGTACGGGTCACTGTGTCCTCCGCCGTCTTTTCGTGGCGCACCACCTCCACCAGGGGCAGCATGTGCACCGGCTGGAACGGATGCGCGATCAGAAGGCGCTCCGGGTGGGAAACCAGCCCCGCCAGGATCTCTGCGTCGATGGAGGACGTGCAGGAGGCGATCACCACGTTGGGCGCAGCGTTCTGCTCGATGGTCTCATAGACGGCCCGCTTTTCCTCAGTGCCCTCCGCCACTGCCTCGAAGACGAAGGTGTGCTCCTGCAGAGCGGCAGGGTCGTTGGTGATGGTGACCAGGGCCATGGCGGCCTGCTTGTTGCCTTCCGTAGCCAGGCCCTCGGCGATCAGGTCATCCCAGTTCTGCTCGATGGACTTCCGGCACCGCTCCAGCCCCCGCTCCGAGTGTCCGATGACCGTGCAGGGCAGGCCGTTGCCGATGATGAGCGTGGCCTGGCAGGAACCGATGGTGCCCGCTCCATAAACCGCAATTCGTTCCATAGCTGCCTCCTTTTATGATTCCTATGATTCTATTACATCATGGCCCAGCCGTGGGTCAGCCGCAGGGACTGGCCCGTCAGAGCGCCCTGATCCTTGGACAGGAATACCAGCGTGTTGGCTACATCCTCCACCGTGGTGAACACCCCGTCCACGGTATCCCGCAGCATGATGTTCTTCACCACTTCCTCCTCCGTAATGCCCAGGGAAGCCGCCTGCTCGGGGATCTGCTTTTCCACCAGCGGCGTCTTGATGAAGCTGGGGCAGATGGTATAGGTGTAGATGCCGTACTCGGCGCCCTCCCGGGCTATGGCTTTTGCCAGTCCGGCCACGCCGTGCTTGGCGAAGTTGTAGGGCTCTTTCAGCTTGGAGCCCACGAAGGACTGTACGGAGCCGGTGAACACGATCCGGCCGCCCTTGCCGGAGGCCTTCATCCGGCGGTAAGCCGCCCGGGACACCAGGAAGGCGCCGTCGGCGTGAATGGCCATCATCTTCCGCCAGTCCGCGAAGGGATACTCCTCAAAGGGGTGGACGATCTGCACACCGGCATTGGACATGACCAGATCGCAGGAGCCGTAGGTCTCCATCATCTTGTCAAAACCAGCCTCCACCTCCTGCTCATCGGCCACATCCATGTGGACGGCGATGGCGGAGAGGCCCTCTGCTGCCAGTTTGGCAGCCAGTTCCTCCGCAGCGGGCAGATTCACATCCGCCACCACGACGCCGTAGCCCTCCTGCGCCATGCGCTCGGCGCAGGCCTTGCCGATACCGGACGCAGCACCGGTAATCAATGCGGATTTCATAGTCATCATGATTTCCTCCTCAATCATTTATCTTGTATCTTGATCTCGTCCGAAGCGTCAGACGATGCCGATGGTACCCAGAATGATGGCAACGATATTGGCCAGGATGGGAATTGCGCCGGCCACTATGAACATATCGAAGTATCCGCGCTTGTGGGAGATCTTGCAGTAGGACAGATAGGTGACCACCGCGCCGTCATGGGGCATGGTGTTCAGTCCGCCGCAGGCGATGGAGCCAACCCGGTGGAACACCGCCAGAGGAATGCCGGAGGTCTGGGACATCTGAATAAAGTTATCCGCCAGAGCGTCCAGGGCGATCTGGAGACCGCCGGAGGCGGAGCCTGTGGCACCAGCCAGGACATTGATGGCGATGGATTCTGCGATCAGGGGACTGCCGCCGATTCCCAAAACCAGCTCGGACAGGAACGCAAAACCCGGGGTAATCTTCACAACGGAGCCGAAGCCTACCGCTGCCGCGGTGTTCATAATGGCGGACACTGCGCTCTGGCAGCCCTTGTTGCAGGTCTCACCTACATTGGTCAGATACACACTGCCCCGCACCTTTCCCATCAGGAACAGGAACACCAGGGAGAGCAGGATCCCCGCCAGCAGGCACACCACGATGTTCATCTTGAACACATTCAGCAGGATCACAATGACCACAAAGGGGATAAAGCAGCACCAGGCCGGGGGCAGCTTATCGTCCGGCACCTCCTCCGGCATCTCATCCGGTTCGTCATACCCCTCGCCCGCGGCACGGAACTTCTTGGCCCGCCAGCTCAGCCACAGGACAGGACCCACGAACATGATGATGGTGCACACAATCCCGATCACAGGCGCCGCCGTGGCGGTGGTTCCGAAATACTCTGTGGGAATCAGGTTCTGGATCGTCGGCGTGCCGGGCATCGCGCTCATGGCAAAGGTAAAAGCGCCGGTCATAATCGTGGCCGGAATCAGGCGCCGGGTAATGTCAGCCTCCTTGAACAGCCCCAGCACAATGGGATACATGGAGAAAATGATGACGAAGCCTGAGATCCCGCCATAAGCCAGCACACCGCCGCACAGGACGGAGGCAAAGATCGCTTTGTCCCGCCCGACCAGCTTTACAACGGCTTTCGTCAAAGAGACCGCGCCGCCGGAATCCTGCATGATCTGGCCAAAAATCGCGCCCAGCATAAACGCCGGGAACCACTCCTTGACGAAGCCGACCATACCCTCCATGTAGTTCTGCGTATAGGCGGTAAACATGTCCAGCCCGCCGGTGAAGGCCACCAGCAGCGCGCAGACAGGAGCGGCCCAAAGCAGGGATTTTCCACGGAATGCCAAAAAGATCAGCAGCGCAAGGCCGACAATAATGCCAACCAAACTTAACATAAAGGCTTTCTTCCTCCCGCTATCAGAATGTAGATCTGGTCCAGGCTACAACTCTGGACGGATCCGGGGTTCACACAGAAAAGCCGCCGGCCGGCAGTGCTTCCAATGTTTATCATAGCGGAAGAGTATATAAATTTCAATAATTTAATTTATCAAAAATTATATAGAATTTTTATTGTAAAATTCCAATTCTATAATATTATTCAAAAAATATTATTATAGAAAATAATAGCTCGCTTCAATACCCGTCTTAAAGGTCATCCGGCGGGAGATGGTGCTTGCAGTAATCCAGAAACAGCGCGCAGGCTTTCGGCATATACTTGTCCTTGTTCCAGGCCAGCACGATGTCCCAGTATTTCATGCTGTCGCTCATGGGCACGCAGCACACGTTGGGATCCGGATGCTTGTCCAGCACCGGCTTGGGCAGGATGGAAACCGCATGGTTTTTTGACACCAGCTCCACCATGAAATCCCACTGGGAGCTGAGCAGGGCGAATTTCGGCCGGAAACCGGCCGCATGGCAGGCGTCCACGATCTGTTCGTGGAGAATGAAGTCCTGATTGAAGATGGCGAAAGAGTCATCCCGGAGCTGGGAGACCGTGACGGAGGGCTCCTTCGCCAGCGGGTGGCTCTTGTGAAGCAGCGCCACGTTCCTCTGGGTGGAAAAATGACAGTAAGCAAAGGAGGACAGGCGTTTGGAATTGAGCGTGACGGCGATATCCACCTCGCCGCGCTCGATCCGCTGGTCGATGCGGTAGGCGCCGTCCTCAATCATCTTGATCTCAATATTGGGATACTCCATGGAGAAATTGGGGATCAAGTCGCCGAAAAAGCAGGCGCCGAACAGCGGAGAGAGGCCCAGGGTGAATTTGCCGGAGCTGTTTTTGTTGGTGGTCTTCATATCGTCCAGCGTCTCCTGATACAGGTCCAGGATCTGCTTGGCCTTGGTCCACAGGCGCAGACCCTCGTCGGTCAGGTGCTGCTCCCGGTTGAAGGCGTAAAAGAGCTGAACACCCAGCTCCTCCTCCAGTTTTTTGACCGTGACGGACAGCGTGGGCTGCGACACCGCCAGACTCTCTGCTGCCTTGGAGTAGCTGCCCGCCTGTGCCACCGCCGTAAAATAATACAACTGTTTGATATCCATAGGAACGCCTTTCTGCCCTGTGCTGGTATCGGGGCCCATTTTGTTTCATCATAGCCCAATTTTCCCAAAATGGAAACCCCAAAATGCGGAGCCGCAGTCTTTTTCGGTAACATACCGGGGTGGATCATGGCACCCTTCCGGTTTGAGAAACGGTCCCGGGCACCTACAAGGGCGGCCTTCTATGCTTGATTGGAGGCGGGCGCATGGGCCAGCGGGCCGCAGCGTCCGGGTGCTTCCAACCGGCCCTCCAGGATTTCAGCTCCCTTCCCGGCAGCTCCTGTCGGGAAGGCGGCATCCCCACAGTCTTCCGCCGCTTCCACCCAAGAAAAGCAGCCCCGCGCCGGTCCGGCGCAGGGCTGTCATTCAGACAGGAAACGGAACGCCGGGTCCGGCGGACCTCCTCCCTCACATTTGAAATCCCTGCAGCAGCTTGGCGGTAAACGACCGCGTCAGCTCCCGGACAGAAATCCGGACATAGCCGACGCCCGCCAGCTCCATAGCCGTACGCTGTTGCTCCGTTACTGCGGTATAGGGGTAAATACCGAACATGAACGGGAAAAAAGCATAGAGGAATCCCTGCACGTCCTCATCCGTCATCCGGGGGAAAAACTTCTCCAGGCAGTGGGTCACGGCCAGCAGGGAGCCGCCATACGCCTTCTTGAACGCCACCAGATTTTCGATCCGGCTGTTGGCCTCCATATCATAGTGATTCATGGCCATCAGCTTCAGCAGCCGCTCCCGCCGCTCCAGTGTGCGGGCCAGCTCGTCGGAGAAAGCATCCACGGACAGCTTCCGGTGTCCGCAGCGCAGGGCGTCCAGATCCTCGATCCATGCCTCGTACTCCCGCTGGAACAGAGCCAGAAAGATCTCCTCTTTTGTCTGGAAATAGTTATAGATCGACGTTCTGGTGAAAGAGGTCTTCTCCCCGATCTCCTTCAGCGTGATCTCCTTGAAGCTCCTGGTCTCATAGAGTACGGCACAGGCATTGACAATCTCCGCTTTCCGCGCGTTCGTCAGCTCTTCTGATCCTCTCGGCATGGCAGTTCCCTCTCTTGTTTCCATGGGTTTCCGGCACGCATTCCGCGCCTATGGTCCCAGTGCTGTTCAAACACATGATACCGGTTTCCCATCGCTGTGTCAAATAGAACACGGGGCGTCCGTCCACAGCTCTCACCCAGCCGGATGTGCCGGGTATTGGGAACGCCTGCTCAGCGGCCCCCGGCGCTTCAGCACCCCGAATCCAGCACGCTTTTGGTCCAGGCGGCCACATCCATGTGGTTGAGCAGCTTGCCCTTCTTCCAGTTGGCCTGGGGACAGTGGGACTTCAGGCTCCGCTCCGCCTTCTCGATCCCGCTGCCGCCGGAGGTGGCGAAGGGAATCACCGTCTTGCCGGAAAAATCTGATCTCTTCAGGAACGTGTCCACGATACGGGGCTCCACATACCACCAGATGGGGAAGCCGACGAACACGGTGTCGTACTGGTCCAGATCCGCCGCCGGTGCCGCGATGGCGGGGCGGCAGGCTGGATCGTTCATCTCCAGCGTGCTGCGGCTCTTCTGGTCCATCCAGTTCAGGTCCGCAGCGGTATAGGGCTCTGCCGGACAAATCTCATACAGATCCGCTCCAGCGGCCTTTGCCATCTCCTTCGCCGTGCGGGCCGTGACGCCGCTGGCGGAAAAATAGGCGATCAATATCTTGCTCATTGCAGGTTGCTCCTTTCAATGCTTACAGTTCGGTCAGATCATACGCCCGGGAGCCGAAGCCCAATTCCGCTGCGGCCTCGATGGTGTGGATGCCGTTGCGGCTGTTCACCCGCTCCATGAAGTGTTCCCTGCCCGGATCATCGGATTGCATTACCAGGTCGATACAGGCCTGGTCGATGGCCACTGGGTCCAGAGAGGCCAGGATGCCGATGTCCTTCATGCAGGGATCCTCAGCCACGGCGCAGCAGTCGCAGTCCACGGACAGGTTCTTCATCACATTGATGAAGGCAATCTTGCCCCGGAAGTGCTCTATCACGCTGGAGGCAGCATCCGCCATGGCCTCTGGAAAGACCACGGAGCTGGCGTGCTGCTCCCAGGTCTTGAAGCGGTCATCGGTTTTCCCGGCGGAGTGGATCAGCGCCTTCCCCGCCCGGGAGGCGCAGCCGATGGCCAGTTGCTTCAGGGCGCCGCCGTAGCCGCCCATGGGGTGGCCCTTGAAGTGGGCCAGCACCAGCATGGAGTCATAATGCAGGATGTGTTTGCCCACGTGGTTCTCCTTCAGGACCTTGCCATTGGGGATGGGCCACACCACGTCGGGGCCCTCGGCGTCCATCAGGTCCACGTCGAAGTACTTGGTCCAGCCATGCTCCTGCAGCAGCTTCCGGTGGGACTCCGTATGATCCCGGACACCGCCGGCCGCATCACCATAGGCGGTATTGCACTCCACGATGGTGCCGTGGACCTCCTCTACCATGGGACACCAGAATTCCGGACGCAGGAAATTCTGGTTGCCCTTCTCCCCGGAGTGGACCTTCACGGCCACCTTGCCGGGCAGCTCCACGCCCAGGGCACGATACAGCTCCACTACTTTTTCAGGCGTGATCTCCCTTGTGAAATAGACATTCGCTCTCATATTGCAGGTCTCCTTATTGACATAGTGTCAGTATCTGCATTATAGCCGTATTCTGACACGATGTCAATAGATTTTCAACAGAAAGTCCGCTCTCCACCCAGGTGATTCCCAGGATAGCCTTCTGTGTGTCGTCCGTTTCTTGCATTTGAAAAATTTTTTAACAAAATGTTAACTTTTTTCTGTTTGAGGACAGAAAAATTAACCTGTGTTAATGCAATCTTCCCTGCAATTTTGTATAATTGCGGCGAAAGAAAGGAAGATGCGATGCATATTCAGGATTGTTTGGAGGAGATCCTCCACCTTGAGGATACAGATCTGGCCGCCAGTCTCGCAGATGCCTCAAGGCTTTTTTCCTGCAAAAAGAGGCAGCTTGTCGCCAAGCCGGACGCCTGCTCTGACTGGATCCCGTTTCTGGTCAGCGGAGTCATTCGGGGTTACCTGACGGATGAAAAAGGGCGGGATATCACGGATTGCTTCCTCTACCGGCCTGGAGAGGCCGTGCTGAGTCTCAGCATCTTGACAGCTTCCTTCCCGATCAACTTTGAGGCGGTGACGGACTGTGTGCTCTTGTCCATCCCTACCCAGCTCCTTGCGGAGCAGTTCCAGCAGTCCGCAGAGCTGCAGCAGCTGTATAGTTCTTACCTGCTGGAGAAACTGAAGCTGGAACGGGAGCTGAAGCTCCTTCTCGGCATCAGCTCCGCCATGGAGCGGTACCAGTGGTTTCTCCGCCGCTATCCCGAGCTGGCGGACGTGGTCAGCATCAAGCACATCGCATCCTTTTTATGTATGTCCCCAGTGTCTCTGAGCCGCCTGCGCGGGCAGCTGCGCAAGCGCGGCGAGGAGCCTCCGGTCAAGCAGAGCCGACTCTCAGAAAAGAGCGGGCTCTTTTGATGTCCGCCGCCAGAATATGGGCGGCCCAGCTTGTGGAAGATGTTCTCCCGCGCTCCCCGGCGGAACAGCGGGAGCTTCTTGAATACGGCCCTGTGGCCAACGGAAAGAAGGCGATCCCCGGAACTGAGTGACTTCCCCCTGCACCTGTGTGAAATTAGGAAAGACCAAGGAGAAAGCGAAATGAAAAAGAGATTTTTTGCACTGTTCCTGACCATGGCGCTGCTGCTGCCCGCCGTGCTGCTGTCCGGCTGCGCATCTGCCGACAGCGGCATCATGGACACCGCGAATCTGAACGCCACCGCTGCCGGCGGCGACAGCAGCCTGCCTGTCGTGACCTGGAAGATGGGTTCCGTTTGGGGCGCTGGTAACGTCCACTTCACCGTGGACCAGCGCTTCGCGGAGCTGGTGAGCCAGCTGACCGACGGCCGGTTCATCATTACCAATTACTCCGAGGGCGAACTGTGCTCCGCCAGCCAGCTGTTCGACTTTGTCAGCCAGGGCACCGTGGAGTGCGGCGGCGACTGGGGCGGCTACTGGTCCGGCAAGGACACGGCCTTTGAGCTGCTGTCCACTATCATGGACGACTTCACCGCCCTGGACTACTACACCTGGATCTATGAGGCCGGCGGAATGGACTGCTATAAGGAGATGTACGGCCAGTACAACATGGAGTACTTCCCGCTGGTTACCAACCCCTCCGAGTCCGGCATCCGCTCCGTGTCCCCCATCACCTCCATCGAGGATATGCAGCACATGAAGATCCGCCTGGGCGGCGTCATGGCCGGCAAGGCAGCGCAGAAGCTGGGTATCAACATCACCACCGTGGCCGCCTCCGAGCTGTATGAGTCCCTGCAGCGCGGCGTGATCGACGGCGGCGAGTTCTCCGGCCCCAAGGCCGACGACTCCCTGAAGCTGCAGGAGGTCGCCCCCTACTGGTGCGCCCCCGCCTGGTATCAGTCCGCCGGTGTCAACGGCGTCATGGTGAACAAACAGGCCTGGGAAAGCCTGCCTGAGGCCTATCAGGTGGCCTTTGAGAGCGCCGCCCGCCTCTGCTGCGGTGAGCAGCTCTCCCGTTACATCTACAATGATATGACCGTCACCAATCAGATGATCGAGGATCAGGGCGTCACGGTCACCAGCCTGTCCGACGAGGACATGCAGCTTATCCGCGAAACCTGCATCGAGACCTATAAGGAGGAGTGCGAGATCAACCCCAACTTCAAGATGGTCTATGAGTCCATGCAGGCCTACCGTGAGACTGCCAACAACTACCGCGACTGGACCGGCGACTACGGCTTCGGCTTCAACCGCGGCGAATGAACGCCTCTTCAACAACTGATGAGAGAGTTTATGAAAGAGGTGTGAATTTCTGATGAAAGCCATCAAAGCAATCTACAATGGCATCGACAAGTTCAACGACTTCCTGGGCCGGATCTTCTCCGTCCTGTCGCTGGCAATCCTTGCCGTCATCATGTGCGAGGTCATCCTGCGCCGTATTTTCAACCGACCGCAGATCTGGACTCAGGACCTGATCGTGATGCTGTTCGCCTGCTATATCATTCTGATCAGCGCATACGGCCTTCAGAAAAAGGCCTTCGTGGCGGTGGACGTGGTCTACGCCATGTTCCCTGTCCGGGTCCAGCACATCCTGCATATCGTCACATACGCGATCTTCCTGGTCCCCTTCCTGATGGGTCTCGTTCCCGCCAGCTGGACCTTCTTCCTGAACGCGTATACCACCGGTGAGCAGACCTACTCCGTGTGGGCCGCGCCCACCTGGCCGGTGAAGCTCTGCCTGTTCGTGGGGCTGGTGCTGCTCGCCATCCAGGCCGTCTCTGAGATCCTCAAGCATGTAGAGGGACTCGTCACGGCTTCCGCGAACGGAAAGGAGGCGCAGGGATGACTGCGATTTTGGAACAACTGCAGGGGCTGGTCGCAGCCGCTGAGATCCCCGCCGGCACGCTTGGCGTGGCGCTGATCCTCGGCCTGTTCGGCCTGATGGTCGTGGGCCTTGTCCTGGGCCAGGAGCTGGCCTTCGTGCTGGGCGGCGCCGGCGTCATCGTCGGCTGGCTGGCCTGGGGTACCCCCGGCGTCACCATCGCCATGACAAAGATCTACGACCAGATGCAAAGCTACTCCATGGTGGCCATCCCCATGTTCGTGCTGATGGCCAACTTCCTGACCCACTCCAAGGTGGCGGACGGCCTGTTTGAGTCCATCCGTTACCTGCTGGGGCCCCTGAAGGGCGGACTGGGTCTGGCCGTGATCCTGGTTTCCACTGTATTCGCCGCCACCACCGGCATCGTGGGCGCCTCCGTTGTCACCATGGGCATGCTGTCTCTCCCCGTGCTGCTGCGCAGCGGCTACAAACCCTCCCTGGCCTGCGGCATGGTGTGCGCCGGCGGCTCCCTGGGCATTCTGATCCCGCCCTCCATCATGCTGGTCTCCATGGGCTCTTACGCAGAGGTCTCCGTCGGCAAGATCTTCTTCGCCGCCATCGTCCCCGGCCTGAGCCTGTCCCTGGGATACATCATCTACCTGATGGTGGTCTGCCACATCCATCCCGACTGGGGCCCGGCCATGAGTCCCGAGGAGCTGGCGGAGATGCCCCTGAAGAAGCGCATCACCGGCTCCCTAATCAACCTGATCCCGCCGCTGATTCTGATCTTCGGCGTGCTGGGCTCCATCTTCGGCGGCATCGCCACCCCCACGGAGGCCGCGGGCATCGGCGCCCTGTTCTCCCTGATCCTGGCGATCTTCTACAAGCAGTTCAGCTGGAAGATGCTCTATGAGTCTCTGATCGACACCGCTAAAACCACCGCCATGGTGTTCATCATCCTCTTCGGCGCAGCTGCCTTTACCGGCGTGTTCATGTCTCTGGATGGTGACCAGATCATCGCGGACTGGGTCCTGAGCATGGGTATCGGCAAGTGGGGCGCCTTCGCCATCATGATGGTCATCATGTTCCTTCTGGGCATGTTCATCGACTGGCTGGGCATCGTCATGATCGTGTTCCCCATCTTCTTGCCGATCATGGATACCTTCGGCTTCGACCGGCTGTGGCTGGTGGCCGTCAGCGCCACGCTGCTGCAGACCTGCTTCATGACGCCGCCCTTCGGCTTCGCCCTGTTCTATGTGAAGGGCATCCTGCCTCCGAGCATCAAAATCCAGGAGGTCTACAGGGGCGTTATACCGTTCATTATCATCATCTGTATCGTGACCGCGCTCTGCGCGGTGTTCCCGCCGCTGGTCACTTGGCTGCCCAGCATGCTGGCAAGCTGATCCCCATAAGCGAAGAGGTCCGAAGGACGTACGTCCTTCGGACCTCTTTTCTCTTTTGTCCATTTCCAGCGGACGGCCGGTCTGCCGGAGACGTTACGCCCGGGTCTGAAACACCCGGCTGCGGCGGACCAGCCGCTCCACAAAGGACGTGGCCGGGTGCGCCAGGAGGCGGCTTGGCGCGTCATACTGCTGGATCTGCCCGGCGTCCATCACCAGTGTGCGGGTCCCCAGTTTCAGGGCTTCCGCGATGTCGTGGGTCACAAACAGGACGGTGATGCCGCTCTCCCGGTGGATGCGCAGGAGCTCATCCTGCAGCTGGCCCCGGGTAATCTCGTCCACCGCGCCGAAGGGCTCGTCCATCAGCAGAAGCTCCGGACCGGCGGCCAGCGCCCTGGCGATACCCACCCGCTGGCGCTGCCCGCCGGAGAGGGCGCGGGGATACCGCCCTGCCAGCGCCGGGTCCAGCCCCACCTGCTTCAGCAGGGCAGCGACTTTTTCTCTGCACTGCTTCCCCTTCCATTCCTCCAGGCCGGAGATGGCGGGCACATAGGCAATGTTCTTCTCCACGGTCATGTGGGGAAACAGGCCCACGTTCTGGATGGCGTAGCCGATGCGGCGGCGCAGGGCCACCGGGTCGATTCGGGCCACATCCTGCCCCTGGATCAGGACTCGGCCCGTGTCCGGCGACAGCAGGCCGTTTACCAGCTTCAGCACGGTGGTCTTTCCGCAGCCGGACCGGCCGATGATCGACACAAATGCGCCCGGCTCCACATCCAAAGAGAAGTCCCGCAGAACGGTCTGGGTGCCGAAGGCCTTGGAGACGCCTTCAAAGCGAATGATCGGCTGGGTCATATCACGCCTCCAGCAGGCCCTTCTGGAGCAGGAAGTCCCTGGCCGCATCCCGCTCGTTCCGGCCCTCCACCTCCACCTGGTAGTTGAGCGCGGCCATCTCCCCGTCTGAGAGAATACCGTCCATCTGCATCAGCACCTCCTCCAGACCGGGGAATTTTTCCAATGCGTCCCGGCGGACCACCGTGGAGCAAAAGTAGTTCACCTGCAGATGCTTGTCATCCTCCAGCGTCACCAGGTCTGTGTCCGGATTCGCCAGTTGGGCGTCGGTGGTGAAGGCGTTGGTCACGTCGATATCTCCGCCGGCCAGGGCCTGGTATTTCAGGCCGATGTCGATGTCCACCACATTCCGGAAGTCCAGGCCGTAAGTCTTGCACAGGGTTGGAAAGCCGTCCTCCCGCTCCAGATAGTCCGGGTTTCCGCCGAAGGTCAGCTCACCGGCCGCCCCGGCCAGGTCGCTGGTGGTCTCCAGGCCGTACTGCTCCGCCACATCGCCCCGGACGGCGACGGTGAAGGTGTTGTTGAAGCCGTACTTCCCCACCCAGG
>OIDP01000605.1_pt1 | contig 14745 bp, 15 predicted proteins | sample 1581591 | NCBI WGS metagenome assembly OIDP01 (sample SAMEA3882552, study PRJEB24775) | human gut metagenome | biome: human-associated habitat; feature: intestine environment; material: feces | place: Netherlands | collected 2009/2010 | reverse complement strand
TTGTTATTGTTTGACACCATTGCTTTGCGATGAGGTAGAGGTCTTCCATTGTGGGAGGCCTCTTTTTTTATGTCCTTTTTCAAAGCTAATCGCCAGGATACCTTTGTCTTGGTAAAGTAGTATAGGTATGGCGATAAGCATAAATGATTTTAGAATGGCAATCCGGATTGATAATTCGGAAGCCAAAACAAAGTTTGCGGAAACAAAAGAACAGATAGCGGCTGTAAGGGCGGAAATGGATAAGCTTTCTGCGGAGGGCAAGAAAAACTCTGATGAGTATAAAGCACTCAAGCAAAGGCAGGATGAATTGAATAAAAGCCTGGCTGAATATCGTAAAGAAGGAGTACGGACATCGTTGTCTTACGCTGAACTGCGTAAAGGGGCTTCACAACTCAAACGGGAAATGGATAGGGCTATTCCCGGAACTGAAGCATGGAAGGCTTTGCGTCAGGATTACCTGTTGACCAAAAAGCGTATGAGAGAGCTGGAGGTGCAGGCGCGTGATACCCGTTTTTCCCTTTCAAAAATGGCGGACGGGTTTAACAGGTATGCTGCTATTGGAACCAGTACCGTAGCTTCGTTGACCGGAGTCGTGTTGACAGCTCGTAAATGTGTTGATGAGTATGCGGAGATGCAGGAGGCGGAGAGCCAGGTTATCAAGTATACCGGGATGACAAAGGAAGAAGTGGCGGAACTGAATGAGGAGTTCAAGCACATGGATACCCGTACACCACGGGAAAAGCTTAACGCTTTGGCAGGAGATGCCGGGCGGTTGGGCATCACCGGTAAAAAGGGTGTATTGGATTTTGTGGATGCTGCCAATCAGATTAATGTCGCTTTAGGAGAGGACCTGGGAGAAGATGCAGTAAAGAATATCGGCAAATTGTCACAGATGTTTGGGGATGCAAACCGGACACTTCGTGAGAATATGCTGGCTACCGGTAGTGCTGTGAATACCGTTGCCCAAAATTCTTCGGCGGCAGAACCCTATCTGATAGAGTTCGCTGCGCGCATGGGCGGTGTGGCTAAGCAGGCCAAATTGACGATTACTGATGTGTTGGGGTTTGCTTCTGCGCTTGACCAGAACATGCTACGTAGTGAAATGGCAAGTACCGCATTACAAGGGTTGATTCTGAAAATCTATCAGGAACCGGCGAAGTATGCCAAGCTTGCTAAAATGGACGTGGAAGAGTTTACCACGCTTATTGACACAGATGTCAATGAAGCGCTTCTTCGTTTCCTGGAAAGTTTGGGTAAACTCGGTGGTATGGATAAGATGGCTCCTATACTGAAGGAAATGAAGCTTTCCGGTGCGGAAGCTGCCGGAGTGATTAGTGCTTTGGCCGGAAACGTTGAAAAGGTACGTAAGGAGCAGAAAACTGCGAATGATGCCTTCCGTGAGGGAACGAGTATTACCAATGAGTATAATGTGCAGAATAATACCGTTCAGGCAGGATTGGATAAGGCGAAAGAGAAATTTAAGAATGTACGGGTAGAATTAGGTGAGAAGCTGCTTCCTGTAATGAAGTATATGATTACGACCGGAAGCATGACGGTGAAAGGGTTAGGTGCGCTTGTTTCTATCCTATCGGAGTATAAGGGAATCATATTGTCGTCGATTGCTGTAATAACTGCATACACCGCAGCGGTTAAAGCGCAAGAATTGTGGACGAAACGTTTGACGGCCGCAAAGACATTGGAGTGGTTGCAGGAAAAGAAGAATATTATCACAACACGGGCATCCCGGAGCGGAACCCTTTTGCTGAGTGCTGCCAAATATGCTTTGAGTGGTAACATTAAGAGGGCGACAGTTGCGATGAAAGCTTTCAATGCGGCCAGTAAAGCCAACCTTTTGGGTATATTGGCTTCCCTGGCATTAGGAGCGGGGGTAGCTATTTACAAATTTGCGACCCGCACTTCAGATGCGGAAAAAGCCGTTAATTCTTTTTTGGCGCAAAGCGAAAAGGAACGTAGTCAATTACGTAAATTGACTGATGCGACTAAAGCAGCCGGGGAAGGTACAAAGCGCAGGAAAGAGTTGATAGAGGAAATAAATACCAAATATGGGCAGTATCTTCCTTATTTGCTTAATGAATATTCGTCCCTGAAGGATATAGAGCAAGCCTATCGGGATATTAATACAGAGATGGACCGCAATTTGGCGAGAAAAGTCCTTCAGGAGAAGAGTGACGAAATTCAGAATGAGAGTATGACGGATAAGATTGATGAGATGAACGATGTCCGTAATGCCCTCATTGGTACATTGCCTCAGTCACAGGTAGATGATTTCCTTCAAAAAATGGTCGTAGCTACGGATAAGAGTATTGCTGCCGGTAACACTGCTAAAAATACAGCGAAAGCCATTACCAAGAACCTTGAGAAATATTATTCGAATAGAAGCGATATCCCAAAGATACAGGGTGAGATTCAGGATTATGTTGAAGTCGTTGAAAAGGCGGCTAAGCGTATCACTGCGGTGAAGGCGGAAATGAATCCGTTCATAAACAAACCCTCTGCCAAGAATAAGGCAAATATTTTGGATGAAGTCGTTATTACTCCGGGCAGTACAGGGAATGGGCATGGGAGAGAAGTGGATGAAGAAACCCAGAAAAAAGAGTTGAAAGCCCGTATGGAAAAACTGAAAGAGGATATGCAGAAAGAGCGGAACCTGTTAAAACAGAAACTGCTGGATGATGAGAAAATGACGAAAGAAAAGTACCAGCAGGAACTGTATAAAATTGAAGTTTCCTATTTACTGAAACGCAAGGCATTGTTGGTAAAATTCGGTAAGGATGCTTCGGATATTCAAGGGCAGATTTATGATAAGATGATTGCCGAGGCTGATAGGTTGACGCAAGCCGCTAAGGATGCCGGAAAAAATGCGCAGAATGATAATTTGGCTGTTATTGATGAAGAGTTCCAGGCGCAACGGGCAGCATTGAAACAAGCTTATATATCGGGGGATATTAAACGGGAAGCGGATTATCTGGAGAAGCTGAAAGAATTGGAACGTCAATATCTGAATGACCGGAGAGACATGTTGGCTGCGTATGGGGAGGATGTTTCTGCTATTGATGCTAAATTGCAGGATATGGATTATGAGGATAAACAGGCTGATAAAGATGAGCAGCGTAAGGACGGTTTTCAGGATATAGATAATGCTTCTTCTTTTAAGGAGAAGATTAGGCTTTTAAAAGCGATGTATGATGCGGACTTGATATCCTATGAAGAATATCAGGAGGAAAAGTCTCGTATTGCAGAGGATGGAGAGCAAGGAAGAGGGGAAAATGCCAAAAAGGCATTTGAGACAATAGCGAAAGTTGCTTCGGCTACGGGGCAGCTTATCAGTGCTCTCCAAGATGCGGAGATTAGTAAGATTAGCCGTAAATATGACAAGCAAATCAAGGCTGCCAAGAAAGCTGGTAAGGATACTACCAAATTGGAAGAAGAAAAGGAAGAAGCTATCAATCAGGTGAAAAAGAAATATGCAGACAAGCAATTTGCGGCTGCGGTATTACAGGTTACGGCCACTACTGCCGTTACGGCCATGGAAGCATATAAGGCCATGGCAGGAATACCTTTCGTCGGTCCTGCATTGGGGGCTGCTGCGGCTGCGGCAGCGGTAGCCAGTGGTGCTGCGCAGATTGCGGTGGCAAAGCAGCAGCGTGATGAAGCGAAAGGTTTGAAATCGGGCGGTTATTCCGATGAATACGTGGAAGGTTATACCCGTAGCGGGAATCCGGATGATGTGGCAGGTGTGATACCTGTACACAAGAATGAGTTTGTGACAAATCATGAAGGAGTTGCTAATCCGCATGTCCGTCAGTTCCTGGATGTATTTGATATGGCACAGAAGAATGGTACAATCCGTATGTTGAATACTACACAGATATTGGAACAGGTTCGTACCAGAAGTGGGAAGTACAGCGGTGGCTATAGTGCTGAAGAAGCAGGAGTGCTTTCGCAGTCATTTTCCGGTCCTGTTTCAGAATTGACGCCTGAGCAACGTTTGCAAATAGTTGTGCTGTTACAGAAGAATAATGAACTGCTGAAGGCTATTTTGGATAAGGAATTGGTGGTAGATCCACGAAAAGTGCGGGATGGTATCAAGAGAGTGGAAATGTTAGAGGGCAATGTGCGCCGGTAATGATGTCCTTTTTCTACGGATACTAACTTGATACATTTGCAGCATGAATGTTTACGAGGCTATAAATGAAATGAGGGCATGTACTAAACGTGGTGAGTGCTTTTCCTTTTCGTTCATGAGTTACAGCTATGAGCGCAGGAAGAGTAATGGTGTTGTGAGGGTGGAACATGCCCAACTTCGCAAGCAAAGCCGGAAAGAACATAATCGTTTTGCTGATTATATGCTAAACTTCATTGATATGGATACATTGGAGTACGGTATATGTTGGCAACCTCTTCTTCTTGAATTTAACGGTCATGAACTGGAATTGAAATAAGTATGGATAATAAATATGAAAATATAGTTCCATGGAATGGCGCCAATGATACCGGGCGGGATGTTCGCCTGAAATTGGAGCGGAATTTTTCCAGAGTGGCCGCTAATTTCTTTGAACTTGCAGATAAAGATGCGGAACTGGAGGACTGGATTAATGCGATTGTCGAAGAACTGAAGAACTTTTTGCGTAAGGACCGGCCGGATGCAACAGAATATCTTTTGAAGCTGCTTGGTGGTGCTTGGTTCGGCGAGTTCGTAGACAGTATGATTGCCGGCAAGGGTGCAGGGATATTCCCTGATGGCCGGGCACAGGTAGAACGGTTGGAAGTCCGCGGTTCACTGTCAGTGCTTGACTTGATAATAAACCAGATTCAAGGAATGGAATCTGATTACTCCTTCACCGAGATTGGTAAGATAGAATCCGTGGAGGATTTGGGAGAAAACACCTACCGTCTGAGCATCGAGAAACGCACGGACTTCGACTTCATGAAGTTCCAGGACAACGATGTCTGCTTCTCCATCATTAACACACTGCTTACAGGTGGTTCCGAGTATTACACCAGTTGGATGCGTATTCTTACCACCAACAGTGAGGAGAACAGCATAACGGTCGTGCTCTATCCGGACAGCGAAGTGCCTGGAGGCACGAACTATCCGCCGTTGGCCGGTTACAACGTAACCCGCAGGGGTAACAGTACGCTTCCTGAAGCAGGCGGCTCCAACGAACGGGCGCAGTCGTGGATGATTTCTTCGCGTGAGGGGCGCATCATGTTTTTGTCCAACGTGTATAAGCCGATATTGGAGGACTACAACTACTCAATCAGTATCGGCAGATTTCCCCGTACCAAGGCACTTGAAAAGCTGCCGATTTCCGAGAATGAGACAGGCGTCATGGCACAGACGGTCATTGCCGAGAAATTCTATCAGTTCGATTATAACGGTGATGTCATTCCCAGCAAGGTAGACCGGGGTATCTGGTCGCTGGAAACGGCCCAGAGCGGCGCTCCTTACCGGTTTGTACAGCACGAACTGGCAAAGCCTTCCGGCAGCGAATATACCCTGCTGGAACAGCATACGGTCTACCACCTTGGCTGCAAGTGGGGCTGTCTGAAGGACAAGACAACCGACGAACCGAAATGGAACTCCCCGTCATGGGGACTCCTTGAGGGCGACAGCAGGTATTCGCTTCAGCTCTCCCTTTCAGGTGGGGAGGCATTCGTCATAGGCGGTGTGGATACGGTAATGTCCGGACGTATATATTTCGGAACTACGGATATAACGGATGATGTGATGGCGGACGGTGCCACCGAAGTGGAGTGGTTCCGTGACAGCGGAAATGTACCGGCAGATAACCTCTGGACGCCTGAGTACGTGGATGGCAACAGGCTTGCCATCCATATCGACAACGGGAATCAGCACGGGGTCGGTTCAGACTTCGGCTTTGTAAGCAGGTCCGTTGCCTTCATTTGCCGGGTATACATTCCGGTTGAAGGGGAAATGCAGCAGATAGAACAGAGATTTGGTTTTGACATATTATAACTATGGGAATAAAGAGTAACAAACAGCAGGGGCGTATTTATGTGAGTCCCCTTTCCATCCAGGGAGAGATAATTGTACTGTCGGGCAGTCCCGTGCAGACCTATGACAAGCAGCTGCGGGAATACAGCCCCGACCGGACCCTGACACCGCTGGTCATCGTGCCGAAGGTATCGGCATTCGACGAGAAGACGGTATTCGGTGAAATGGAACTCACGGGGGTGGAGTGGTTCGAAGGTGCGCCCCGTGACAAGTCGGCCAACCGCATCGTCGAGGGTGAGTATTACAGCATTTCCGACGGCAGCGGCGGTGTGCCCAAATATGCGCTTACCATCCGGAAGAACATTCCGCCGGAGAAGCCGGTGGAGTATTTCGGTATCGCGATATTCACGGACCCTCGTACGAACCGCGAGGTCCGCTGTGAACGGAGCGTGAAGTCCTATGCGCACCTTTATGACAACAAGGCGTATTCGTTGCGCCTGAAGGGGGATTCCGTGATGGTGACCGACCCGCTTCGCCTGGCCGACCGTTCCGGTTATTGGGACAGGGAGATAGAACCGCAGCTCTATACGGGCACTGAACCCGTGGATGATGAACACGCCGCATACTTCTGGGACATTCTTGAAGACGGAGCATACCGCCCGGTTTCGCCGGATGACCCCGGCATCGTCTGCCATGACGGGAACGGAGTGTACACCCGTAAGCTGATGTATCAGGCGAAATATGTGACTGGCGCAAGCTTCCGTTGCCGTGCCTGTGAATATGCGGGCAGCAGACCGCAGGCTCCTACTGACGGGCGGCTGGAAGTGGTAATTGAGGTAAAGACGGAGATGGCAGCTTCCCTCAATTGCGAAATTATCCAAACGAAAGGTTTCACCCTGTCGGAGGATATGAAGCAGCCGAGCGCCTATGAAATACGCATCTTCGACAACCGCCGCGAGTACGGTACAGAGTACGATGACCTTTTCCGCATCACATGGAAAGGCCAGAGTGCGAAGCCGGGCGAGCCGGAGAAGGTGCTGGCAACCGGTGGGCGGACGTTGGAGTTCATTCCGGCGGACAAGGGTTTCCCGGCAAAATATATCTTCCATGTGCGGGCGGAAGTGGGGCTTCTCATCGGTGAGTCCCTGATGGGCGATGAGGAAGGCGCCGTTATCTCCTCGCAGGTCGACGGAAAGACGGTATTCATTGCCACGGGGCCGGTATATGAATAATTGAGTAACAACTTTAAACTTTAATCAATATGTACGTAATTGTAGAAAAGGCAAAACTCGAAGGCAAATTCTTTGGGATAATGAATACCCTTCCGGATGGCAGGGTGTACATCCCTATCAGTGAGATGCGGAATGTGGGTACTCTTCTTGACATCGACATCATCGGTTCGGCACGTGAGTTAAAGGAACTGATAGAGAAACAGCAGGAAGCGATGCAGGGTACGGAGGACATCGACCCCGGTTTCAGTGTGACACCCGAAGAGGAAGAGGAAATAGACCCCGGTTTCAGCCAGGAGCCGAATCCGGACAGCGACAGCGGGGCGTCGGAAGAGGGTGAAGGCAGCGTGACCGGTTCGGAACAGCCGGCCGGGGCAAAGACTGACGGAAAAAGGAAAGGAGGCAGACGATGAACCAGAATCAAGTGACCGCTTCACTGGCCATCGTGGCGGTGAGCAACGGAACAACTGTCAACGGGTATGTACGCGTGGACAATGGTCCGCTTATCCAGGCATGGACAAAGGGAAGTGACAAGTATACACCGGACTTTGAAGCACTCGCAGAGGACAAACGCCCTATTGTCATTGTCGTGTTACGTGACGTGAGCAGCGGGCGCATCCTTATTCCTTCCAAACTTGTGTTCAAATACAACGGAACCGAACTTGCATTCGGGGAGGATGGGCTGTGCAATACGGAACAGTTTGCCGGTACTTTCAAACGCGTAACCGGGTACAATGTAAGTGTGGACTCGCAGTCCTATCCCATGACCGGACTTCGGGTGATGAAGAACCTCGTGCCCATCTCCGGATATGACAATGACCGCATAACCGTTTCCGGTGAAGTTGAAATCGGCGGGCATACGGTCTCGTTCAACGAACTTGCGACGGATGTTGTCATCCAGGAATCATCCGGTAAACAGTATGAGTTGTTCATTACTTCTGACAAGGGTACGCAGATAATCAATCCGTCCGAAGTGCTGACGTTGAAGGCATCGCTGTACAGCGGCGGAGACCTTATCAACGATTTGGGGAACATTACGTTGCAATGGAAGAAGCAGCTGCCGTCGGGAGAGGCCAACCTTGGTACACAGGGAACCCAGAACATTGCCGCGAATGATATTGACGGTTCGCTGGTGGTAAGTTGTGAGGCTGTGCAGAATGCGAAAGTCATTGCCAAGGGCTTCATTACCGTGTTCGACCTTAGTGACCCTATACTGGCGGCATTCAAGGTCAAGGGGCTTTCATCGGACGGGCAGATATATCCGGGAGAGACGGGAACGCTGACGCCGTATGCCTATAAACGCCAGTCCGGAGAGGAAGTGGCGGTGGCAAGCTGGGACTTCGCCACATTCGACGGTGAAAACAATCCGTTTACGCTGTCTGGCAAGGACAGTAACAAGTTCCAAGGAAAGGACATTGCACTGACCTATACGGATGCGGCGCGGGCCAAGACGTTCAGAGTAATCGCAACGAACACTAATCCTATTGAGCTATGATGGTGACAGCGGTTTTGAGTGTCGTGGCTGTCAGCGAGCCTGACCCGGTGGAATACGTTGACATCGAGTGCCAGCCGGCTGCCATCTCTGTGGATTGTAACAATGTGCAGCTTACACCGCTGAAGCTGAAAGCCCTGCACCGCAGCGGGGCTGATGCGGCCCTTCTGGATGTATTCTGGCGGCTGCATGTCCAGTCGGCAGGCAAGGACCTCGGTACGGCGGATTCCCCCGGTGCATCGTCCGAATGGGAATACTACCTTCCGTCTGACAAGTGGGGCAATGCGGATTCTATTATCGTGGAAGCGTACCGTGATAGTGCCCGCGAGACCCTTCTTGCTCAGAAGAGGGCCAGCATTGTTCGGCAGAACCCGTCCCCCTTCCCGGTCGATGGTGACTGGAAACCGCTGCCGTTCAAATACAAGAATGGGGAATATTTCCTGGATAAGGACAAGGGCTTTGTATTCATGTGGATGAATCCGGTGGCCGGAAACAGTGAGATGCACCCGTTCGACGATGTGGCCCAGAACCCGGACACTACTTCCTGGAAATCTATCCAGGAATACCCGCTACTGGGTACGCAGCTTTTGCTTGCCAGGAAGATAGACGCAGACCTCATCGACGTGGATAATCTGCGGGTGAAGCACCTGGATGGCGCAGACGGGACTTTTACAGGTGATTTAAAAAGTGGTAGTGTCAATATTGCCGGTGGGAAAACCCTTTTGAATAAGGATGGAAGCGGGAAATTAGCCAATGGAGCGGTAAGCTGGACAAAGGAAGGTGATGTGGACTTTTCGGGAAAGGTGCATTTGAATAAGGTCACTATAGAGAGGGGTGTTACCCCTGGGATTTCTCAAAATGGGCAGATATGGAAAGTCCCTGATACAGCGGATACCTTTATGGACCACATGGTAATAACCAGTGCTTTGTCTCAAGTGGCTTTGTCTTCTAATTACGATTTTTGGGGTGGACGCTCTCTTACTATCTTTAATGTTTCTGATGGGAAAGTAAAGATATTTGGTAGTGGTGAACCTGGTATATATGTTCCCGGAAACGGCTGTATTCATTTGGAGTGTATTTCATCTACAGGAGCATTGGCAATATGGGGTGTGTTGGGTATTTCAGAAAATACTTTTATAGCGTTTCCGGTTCCATAATTAAAAAAAAAATGTATGGATATGTTTTTAAGAATTAACGACAAGCTGCTGCATTTTCTTGCATGCCTTGCCATCACCCTGACAGCGGGTGAACTCTGTGCCGTTACGGCAGGTGTAACGAAAGAAGCCGCTGACTGGATGTATAAGAAGAATTGCAAGGTCGGTTCGGGATGGGAATGGCTGGACATACTTGCGGACGCTGCCGGCATAGCGGTCGGCAGCGTATTAAGGAGATTGGTATTCGATTATTAATGTAATAAAAAGGATTATGTTAGACACATTATTGGTTGCGCTGATTATCTCGGTAGATACCGCGCAGGTAAAGGAATTTCCGCAGAAGGCGGAAGTCGAGTTCAAGAAAAATGATTTAAAAGAGAATATCATTAAGTCAGCCTTGAATTTCCATAACAGCGGAAAGAAGGACGACAAGACCTGGAACTGGAAGATTCAGGATGTGGTGTTCAAAAAGGATTAAAACAATGTTCAATTTAAAATCAAATAATTATGGGAGTTATAAAAACGATGAAGGAAGTCGAAAGCGCACTTCCCCAGAAAAAAGAGATAAATTATGTACGTGCTTTGGATAAGGACCGCAATCCGATTTTAATCAATAAAGAGGACCTGGCGCAAGTTGTGGGAGAACTAATCAACAAATACACCCCTCTAAAATCATGGGCCGAGTTGGATAATTTGAAATGGGATAATGCTCCAAAAGGAAATGTTTACACAATATCTTGGCTGCCTGATTATGACTCGGAACAACATCCGGCTAATGTCGGTTGTGTTGAAGTTGTGAGAATGGGTGGCGGTGTTACAGCTCAAATATTATATGCAGACAATTTTAAAATGTATATTCGTACATTTTTAGGTAAAGAAGATGCGAGATGGACTGCGTGGACCCAGGTTTAAAATAGAGGCTTAGCAGGAACCTTCCCTGCTAAGCCTATTACTTTGTTAAGAAACAACCAAATCTTTTAATGCTGAAATATCGAGCGTGTCGAGTGCTATGATGTCGGTATTTTCATTTTCAAGACAACAGTGTTGCTTGAATAGTCTGTATCCGCCCATCTTTCCACCTTCTGCTTCCACCAGATAAATGTGAATAGACTTATCCGGTTTCTGTTCCCATTTAAGTTGGAGTTTTTTAGAGAGATTCCCATACAAAGACTTGGCTATACATCGTCCTTCACTGTTCGATTCGTTTGAGCCATGAATAATTAAAACGGCATCTCCATCAGCGATTCCCGTCCCGGAAATCATTAATAAGAACATAAACGTATTCCAATCAGCAGGTAAAGAATGATGCAATTCTATATAGGTTTTGTTGCGGATATAGAGCGTAGAAGGTGCTGTCTGTTTGCTGAGTAAACCGTTTTGAGTAGCATTCGCAATCGGTATCAGTTCTCCCACATCGGTTTGCAGCTTCTCGTCCAAAAAAGTACATTTGGCTTAAAAATGGATAAAATAAAATACCGCTTAGTGTATAATCGAAAGAAACAGCTAAACAAACAGGGAACGGCCTTAGTGCAAGTAGAAGCCTTGCTCAATCAGAGGAAAGTTTATTTCCGTACAAATTTGTATCTCAAGCCGGAACATTGGAATAGTCGCAATGCTCAGGTTGATAATCACCCACAGGCTCATGACCTCAATTCGATGCTGTTTGAGTTTGTCCTACACCTGCAAGCGATTGAGTTATCCTTATGGAAGCGCGGCATTCCTGTAACGCTATCACTACTTAAAGATGCTATCAGAAAAGACAAGCCGGTCAATGTCACTTTCCCCGTATTTGCCAGAATCTATGTGCAGGAATCCGACCGTAAAAGAAGTACCAAGGAAAATCTTCTGACAACGATAACCGTACTTCAGGAGTTCCGTCCCGGATTGGATTTCAAAGACATTACCTATACTCTTTTAAGGGATTTTGAAGTGCATTTGAAAGAGAAGGGAAATAGTGTCAATACGATAGCCAAGCATCTCCGGCAGCTTCGTACCTTGGTGAATGAAGCCATTAATCAGGGTTATATCCCTTCCGATGCCTACCCCTTCCGGAAGTACAAGATAAAGCAAGAAAAAGGGCGGAAAGAGTTCCTTACTCCGGACGAACTGCGGAAGCTGGAGAACCTGAATGTAGAAGATAAGAAGCTCCGTCATGTGTTGGATGCGTTCCTGTTCTGTTGTTATGTTGGTCTTCGTTTTTCAGACTTCTGCCAGCTCACTGCATCCAATTTTATCAAGATAAACGGTAAAAAGTGGCTACACTTCAAGTCAATCAAGACCGGCGTAGAAATAAGGCTTCCGCTACATTTGCTTTTTGAGGGGAAAGCACTTGTCATATTAGACCGGTATAATATATCGGATTTTGCCAATTTAGGTAGCAATTCCGAGGTAAACAAATGCCTTACTCAAATAGCCGAATTGGTACGAATCAAGAAGCACATAACCTATCACACGGCCCGTCATACTTGTGCGACCCTGCTTGTTCACCAGGGCGTTCCGATTACCACCGTCCAAAAGCTACTTGGTCATACTTCCGTCAGAACTACGGAGGTGTATTCAGAGGTTCTTTCTAATACGATTATTCGGGATTTGAAGGCTGTAAAAAGGAGAAAAACACACCTGATTTTAGACGCCCGGTAGAATGTGGGTAGAATGTATGGAATCTACTGATATTCTACCCAAGATGTTTTAATTCTGAAAATTATATACAACAATACCTCAATAACTTTACAGTGCCGAGATAGCTTTTAATCTACTTTTTAGAATAAAAAAGGGGGGGGAGAAGAATACAGAAAAGCCCCCGGCCTGTTAATTGTCATCTCACCTACATATTAACGCACGACGCTACTAGAACGTAACCGGGGGCATATACCCTCTGATGTTCTAGTAGCAATTTGCGTTTGTAAGTGAGATGTTGCAAAGATAATCATTAAAAGTTAAAGCAGTCGAATTCCGGCTGTTTTTTTATGCTTCAATTTCTCTCTTGGCTTATATTTTAGGAGAAAAGAGTTATGAAAGCGAGTAATAATTTGGTGGAAAAGTATGGCTGGGATAAAATAATTCACAGTCCAAGTGATGGTCGAGCAGTTTTTTCGTATAAACCTATCCATAAAGTAAAATGACAAAAATATGAATACGGATGCAGTGAATGCGGCCCTTCAGGTGGGCAAGGGGATTAGCGATTTTGGCATGGTGGCCATTGCAGGAGCCTTCTTCCTCATTATATGCGGTGTGATGTGGCTATTCATTTTCAAATGGTTCAAACATTTGGTGGATAATGTGATAACCAGGCAGGAAAAGGTGATAAATGATTTGCTCGTGGAAACCAAGGCTCAAAATGAGGTCCTTTCTGATATTAACGAGGGGCTAAAACCTATTTCTCAGATGCAGATAAATTCGGTTTGTAACAACTTCTTTGACCTTGATTGTGAAAGGCTGTGCCGGCTGGTCCGCAATGTGCGCGATGAGAACAATATTGATGATAAGCAGAAGACGAGACGAAAAATAGAGACGCGTTGTAATGCCATAATCAAAAAGCGGAGTATTGAACTCGATAACTTTATTCACCGCGGAAAAAGGCTCAGTGAGTTTATGTCAACGGATTGGGTAAAGAAGTTTTCAGACATAATAGAGTCGGAAATCTATAATCCTGTCGGCGCCAATAACGCACGTGCCTATGCCAATATCAAAACAGCCATTGATGAGGCTAAGGTTGAATTTTTTAATAACATGAATAAATAAGGAGTAACAGAATGAAAAAGAAACTGATTATTGCAGCGATTGTTATCGCTATCATCGTGGGAGTTATGCTTTACATGCACTACACTCCGTTTTGGGTAAATCTGACTACTGTTGTATCATTCGGTGTCGGTGTTGTTGCCGGATGGGTGGCTCGTGTGGTTTATGACAAATATTTCAAGGAGGACGTGCAGAATGAAAATATTGATTGACAACGGACACGGAAGTAACACTCCGGGCAAGTGTTCACCGGACGGAAGATTGAAAGAGTATGCGTATGCCCGTGAGATTGCTGTACGTTTGGAAGCGGAATTGCGCAAACAAGGCGTTGATGCCGAACGTATCGTCAAAGAGGAAATAGATGTCCCCTTATCCGAGCGTTGTCGTAGGGCAAACGAATACAAGTCCGGTGACACTATCCTTGTATCCATTCACTGTAATGCAGCGGGAAATGGTTCTGCCTGGATGCAGGCGCGCGGTTGGGAAGCATGGACTTCGGCAGGTCAGACGAAAGCCGACAGACTGGCTGATTGTCTATATGCAGCGGCCGGACAACTTTTGCCGGATATGAAGGTGCGCAAGGATACCACAGACGGTGATGCAGATAAGGAAAGCAACTTCTACATCTTGAAGCACACAAAGTGTCCGGCAGTTTTGACCGAAAACTTATTCCAGGATAATATGGAAGATGTGGATTTCTTATTATCGGAAGAAGGGAAGAAAAGTATTGTAGAGACTCATGTTATTGGTATTATTAATTATCTTAAAATCAAATGAAGAAGTGGATGCTGATGGCTGTCGGGATACTAATATTGGTTATTGGTATCTTAATTAAATACAATAGGGGTTTGCATAGTGAATGTGCTCGTTATTCAAATAATATTTCTGTATTAAATAAAGAGATCGAGCGTTATAAAATTCAGGATAGTTTAAATGCTGTTTCCGTATCGGCATTGAACTTGACTATTGATGAGCTGAAAGAGTATCGTGCAGATGATGCTCAAACAATAAAAGAACTCGGAATTAAAAACAAGCATCTTGAGGCTTTGGTTAAAACCGGGATTCATTCAACAGAAACAATCTATGCAGACCGTTGGCATCCACTTCCGGACAGACCGGATTGTTTAGAGGTTAATAGCAAATGGTCTCATG
>OIDP01000600.1_pt1 | contig 14806 bp, 16 predicted proteins | sample 1581591 | NCBI WGS metagenome assembly OIDP01 (sample SAMEA3882552, study PRJEB24775) | human gut metagenome | biome: human-associated habitat; feature: intestine environment; material: feces | place: Netherlands | collected 2009/2010 | reverse complement strand
ACTATTATTATACGCTATTTCTCGTCAAAAATCAACCATTTGTTGTGACAGAGCCTAACAAAAAAAGAATTACCATACACAATTGGAATGGTGGTACTTGATATTATTGCACCTATCCTTTTAATGTTTGGTATCAGCAGAACAAATGCGGCGAATGTCTCGTTACTTAACAATTTTGAGATAGTGGCAACCTCTTTGATTGCGTTGGTTATCTTCAAGGAAGTCATTTCAAGAAAACTATGGGCAGCAATTGGTTTGGTAACAGTTGCCAGCGCCATACTCAGTTTTGAGGGAAGCAGTGCATTTGTATTTAATGAGGGGTCTTTATTTGTATTCGGTGCTTGCATTTGCTGGGGCTTTGAAAACAACTGTACTAAAATGATCAGCAATAAGAGTTCGGAAGAAATTGTAATTATAAAAGGTTGCTTTTCCGGACTTGGAAGTTTTATTGTTGCGTTGATACTCGGCGAAAGCATACCAGCCTTTGAATGGATAATTGCAGTTCTGGCTTTGGGATTTGTAGCTTACGGATTAAGCATTAAATTCTATATCATGGCTCAGAAAGATTTGGGAGCAGCGAAAACAAGTGCATATTATTCCATTGCCCCGTTTCTTGGAGTTGTGTTCAGTATGTTGCTGGTAGGAGAAAGACCTTCCACGCAATTTTATATAGCTTTGGTCATCATGATTGTTAGTACGATAATTATGGTAAAGGACAGCATTGAATTACAGCATACTCATGAACATGAGCATACTCATATTCATGAACATCAACATGGCGATTTGGTTCATACCCATGAACATACTCATAAACACAGTCATTTACATGTCCATGGCGAAGATGCAGAAAAGCATACACATACACATCAGTATGATGATTTGAATGGTCATAATCACTTGCATATAGAAGCAAGATAAATCCCAGTTTATTGAGTAGAAAAGGCGTTGAGAATATTTTTCTCAACGCCTTTTCTGTGTTTGTTTTCGGCTGTATCAGTGACGCAAACAATAACGGTTTACCCGTTTATTTATGAACGGGTAAACCGTTATGTCATAGATAATCGGTATATGTTGTTGACTTTTTTCTTATTCTATGGTATGATAAGGGTGTCAAATAAGACTCGTCTGAGCGAGTATAAACAGTAATTAAGCTCAGAGCGTCTCGGAGTGATCCGGGGGTTTAGCAGTTTGCTAATGAGGAGTCGAATCAGGGTTGATACACCTGTGTGATGTGCGGACTCGCCACAGTAGCCTTTGCGAATTGGAAAGCACGTCATTGACCTTCACACGAGTAATCCTTTTGAAAGTGTGCTGTAAGTAAAACGTATCGTGAATGTAGCCGGACATACTGATAAAGTGCCGGAGAGCTGATTCCTCTAAAAAGAATCCGACAGATCTTCCACTGCTCGTAGAAAGAGAATAAAGGGAGCTGCACACATAAGCAGTAAAAAAGTGTTTGGGGAGTAATCCTAACAGTCACACATAAGACTATAAAAAGTGTATTTGCCGAGTGTTGAGTCCTGATGGGCTGGCAGGAGGCGGCTTTGCTTCAACGAAAATTCAATATATGGGAGGCGGTTTTGCTTGGGAAGAAGAAACAAAGCATATTCAAAGGATTTGCACCAACAGGCGTATGACCGTCTGACCGGTATGCAAGCCTTTGGAGAAAGCAAAAAAGAGGCAGTAGCGAACGGGACGGATAAGGAGAAGATATTTTCCTTTAACACATATAAGTCCTATTGGAAACACACAAAATATTTTATCGAATATATCAAGTCGGAACACCCGGAATGTACCACGCTCAAAAGTGCAAAAAAATATGTGAATGAGTGGCTGCAGGTTCGGGCGGATCAGGGGCTTTCTGCATGGACGGTACAGTTGGAAGCGAAAGCAATGGGAAAGCTGTACGGGATAAGTCCTGATGATAAAGACTATTTTCAGCCCCCAAAAAGGAACAGAGCAGATATTAAACGGAGTCGGGGCGATCGTGTACGTGACCGGCATTTTTCCATTACCAACAATGATGAACTTATCAAGTTTTGCAAAGGAACAGGACTGCGCCGGAGTGAGCTGGGTGCCTTAAAAGGCGGTGATCTTCTGACAAAGGAGCAGATAGAAAAAGAAATTTCCAGATTGGAAGCTGTACCGGAGCAGAAAAGGACACCGGAAGAGGTTCGGCGGCTGGAAGTCCTAAAAGATACCCGGCTGTTTGATAGTGAGTATTATGTATTTGTCCGTAACGGAAAGGGCGGCAGGGAGCGCCTTAGTCCCATTATCGGAAAAAATGCGGAACAGATTGTGGAACGGATTCGGAACACTCCGGACGGGGAAAAGGTTTGGCAGCACGTCCATAAGTGTGCAGATATACACGCATATCGGGCTGAGTATGCAACGGATATTTACAGGAAGTATGCGAGACCGATAGAAGAAATTCCCTATGACAAGGTAAATAAGGGAACGGGCAAGCGGTATCAGAGCGAAGTGTATTCCTGCAGGAAGGACGAAGCCGGCAAGAAACTGGACAAGGTGGCTATGCTGGTATGCAGTAAGGCTTTGGGACATAACCGGATTAGTGTAGTGGCTGATAACTATATCCGGGGATTGTAAAGGGGGCGGTTTATATAGCTGAATTTGTAAAACGTGGGGCATTAGGTACTTATCGGGCAGTTTCGGGAGGAAATTCCAATCCGGAGTGTACCCATGTGATTTTAACCCGGGAAGAATATGAGCAGATAGTCCGGCAGAAAGCAAAAGCAGAATCAGAAGCGGCGGTTGCAAAAAGTAATGCAGCGGCGGCGATTGAGCAAGCCGATCGGGACGCACAGAGAAAAATTCGAGAGGCAGCGGAAGAAACACAAGAGGAAATAAACAAGATTCATCAGGATTTGAGTGAGGCTGAAAGTAAAATTAAATATTGGCAAGGTTTGAATGAAAATTTGCTGCGTATCTCGAAGGAAAGGGCGAACGCTGACCGAAAGCTGAAGCCTAAAAAGGAGCATACTGGTTATGTAGTGGTATCTTCGACAGAAAAAGAATACAGATATAAGGTCAATCGGCGGGATTTTGAAACAGTTATGCTTTGGGAAACGGTGTTGCAAACGCCATATCCGATTGATTTTACTGAGGAACAGGCGAGAGAAGAAACAAAAGAACTGATAGGAAATGATGGCAGAGGTAATTGGCTGATTGCACGTCTCGGTATCAATATGTACTATGGCGGGGATTATGAGGACTTGCTTGAAAATTCTAAGTGGAACGATCCGCAGCCGGAGGAACACAATATTATGTTCAAAGGGCGGCTTCGGGCAAATTATCGTGCTGGATACTGGGAGATTATCTTTTCCCATACCAAGCCGCTTGGGATTGTTCCGGCAGATATGCGGGCACATTGACAGCTGGAATGCTGCTGTCGTATAATGGAGGAAAATAGGGAAAAAATGTATTGATAATCTAAGCCCCCTAATAGGGAGGCAATATATAAGGGTTAAAAAAAATAGGGAAAAAATGTATTGATAATCTAAGCCCCCTAATAGGCTTGTCCTATATAAAAATATTTTTATGCGATAGGGAGAAAGCCGGAGAGGGTTAGGGGGTGTGCGGAGGGGTGTGGGAATGTGGTAAACCTGAAAGGTTTTCCATCATTTCCATGCCCCGGAGCAGGGGGAAAGGGAGAGGTGGCTTTCTCTTTAAGCACCCGAAGGGTGCGCTCTTTGGCTCTTCCTTTCCCCCTATTCTTTCCCAGCAGTTTTCTTTGAGAGGTGGTATGTATGCCGAAGGATTATAGCGAGTGTTATGAGTATTTGAGCGCACAGTTTCCGGAAGTGGGGGGCTGCGAATTTTATAGGGAATTGTTCCCTGATAATGAAAATGCCGGGGAGATATATACGGATTTTTCTCACCCGAATGCCATTTATCTGTATAAGGACGAGCAGGCCGGGAAGGAACGCCGCCGGATTATGCTTAATGATACATGGGAACAGGACTACATGGATTATGTGGAGCAGAACCCTTTGACCTTGTGCAGTGGGTTAGTGTATCGTAAACGGGCGAACAAGCTGCAGAACGCCCAGCGTATGAACGCCCTTATATTTGATTTGGACGGTGTGGGGCTTGCGGAGCTGCGGAACTTGTTCCTGCGGTTTGGCGGTGATCCGGAAAAGGTGCGGCGGCTGCCTATGCCGACTTTTCTTGTTTTGTCAGGCACAGGGCTTCATGTGTATTATGTTTTCCGGGAGCCGGTGGATTTATACCCGAATATCAAAGTGCAGCTTAAAAGCCTGAAATATGACCTGACTTTCCGAATGTGGGAGTACAAGGCTACCTCAAAGCAACAGGCGATACAGTATCAGTCAATCAACCAGTGTTTCCGTATGGTAGGCAGCTTGAATGATAAGCATGGGACACATCTTGTGGCTTTTCGCACTGGCGAGCGTGTTACGCTGGATTATCTGAACGCTTATGCAAAACCAGAAAATCGGGTAGATGTAAATAAACCGTTTAAACCGTCTAAAATGACGAGGGCTCAAGCAAAAGAAAGATATCCGGAGTGGTATGAGCGTGTGGTTGTTCGGGGCGATAAGCGACGGAAACAATGGGATATATCCGGGAAAGTGCATGGAAATGATCCGTATGCACTGTATCATTGGTGGCTGCGGCAGATCGGCGGGATTAAAGGCGGGCACAGGTATTTTTTTCTGATGTGTCTTGCGATTTATGCCTACAAGTGCGGTGTGCCGAAGAAACAGCTCCGGCAGGATATGCAGCAGGCGTTTGAAGATTTGCAGAAGGTGAAACATGAGAATGTTTTGACCGAGGACGATATTCGGAGTGCGCTGGAAGCCTACGACAAGGAATATTACAATTTTACGATTAAGGATATTGAAGCTTTAACGGATATACGAATTGAGAAAAATAAGAGAAATGGGCGTAAACAGGCAGTACATTTGCAGGGTGCGAGAGCGATTCAGGAAATTAACGATAAAGCGAATGGGACAAGTTGGAGATTAAGAAACGGGCGCCCATCAGTGCGGGAACAGGTTTTTAGATGGCGGGAACAGCACCCGGAAGGTCGGAAAGCAGACTGTCATAGAGATACCGGGCTTGATCCGAAAACAATCCGTAAATGGTGGGACTATCAGCCGCCAGTAGCAAGTTTTGAGGACGGGCATATTTCTGTGAAAATTCGTCCGTCACAGGAGTTGAGTGATATGCTGGTCGAAGAGTTCAAGGATAGGCTGTAAAACGCCCAGAAATGCCCTGTAAGGCGTTTTTGCGGTGTTGGCTGTGTTTTAATTGGAACGCTGAAAAATCGCTATAAAAGGCGTATTTTGGGCGGCTAATTACGAGAAACTGCAACTGCAAATATTATTTGCAATGCACTTGCATTTTTAATGTATTATGAGTATAATAATGGTGTAAGCTATAAGAGATGAAAGGAGTGCATTTGTATGGCTGCAACGAAAGAAAATATGACTTTAAGAATGGAGCCTGAATTGAAGGCACAGGCGGCTGCCCTTTTCAAGTCTCTTGGAATGGATTTAAGCACCGCAACAGGAATTTTTTATAGGCAGGCGCTTAGGTATCACGGTTTGCCTTTTGAAGTGAAACTTGACGAACCGAATGAAGTTACCTATGCGACTATGGCGGCAGCGGAGAAGGACGAGGATATGTATGGTCCGTTTGACAGTGTGGCGGATATGATGGAGGAGTTAAATGCTTAGACCGGAATTTTCAGGACAGTTCAAACGGGACTATAAACTCGCTTTGAAACGGGGCTGTGATCCGAAAAAACTGGAAGAGGTTGTTTCAATTTTGTGTCGTGAGGAACCTTTGCCGCAATCGTATCGGGATCACGCTCTTACAAATTCAAGAAATTACAAGGGCACGAGGGAGTGTCATATTGAACCGGACTGGCTACTGATTTATAAGGTTGTTCGGGATACTTTGATTTTAAAGTTGATCCGTACCGGCTCTCATAGTGATTTATTTTAGTAAGTGAATTTTACAGGCGTTTGTAATGCCTTTTTTGAAAGTGTGGTGATATAATGGCGGTAACAATCAAAGAGATTGCGTCTGAATGCGGGGTGTCTGAACAAGCAGTTCGGGCGTGGTGTCGGCGAAACCATGTTGCGAAAGATGCGAAAGGAAGTTTCGCAATCAGCGAAACTATAAAAACCGCCATATATCAGCATTATCGGGCGATTGAGGGAAAGGAAGTTTCGCAACATGCGAAAGCAAGTTGCGAAACTTGCGAAACCTCAGAAACAGTCTTGATTTCTATGCTGCAGAAGGAATTAGACTTAAAAAATAAGCAGCTCGCTGTGAAGGACAAGCAGATAGAAGAATTAAATGCGAGGCTGGCAGAAAGTAGTGCGGCTTTGGTTGCAGCACAGCAGACTGCACAGGCGGCGCAGGCTCTTCATGCTGGGACGATTCAGCAGCAGCTTGCCGGGGAGATCGAAGTGGATCAGCAGAGACCAGAGGCAGAACAAAAGCGGAGTTGGTTTAAGAAATTGTTTCGAGGTTAAGTCAGTTTAATAAATCGGAATCTTTTGAAAGCAAGGGAAAAATTATGAAGGTAAAGAATATTGCAACAGGTTTTGCAATATTGGCAGCAGCACTATATGCAATCAATATACCACTGTCGAAATTGTTATTGAATCATGTGGATGCAACCATGATGGCTGCATTTCTTTATTTGGGAGCTGGTATAGGAATTTCAATGTATCGATTTGTTAATAAAGTAATCGGAAAGCGGCAAAAGGAAGAGCCTTTAACAAAAGGCTATGTCACAACAAACAGTTGATAAATAGCCATTTTTATAGGGGAGTATCAGAACTCCCCTACAAACTGTTATTTGCAGTTATCTATACTCATTTGGAATTTCGATATGAAGTGTCTCACACAATAACTTCACATCATGTGCATCATTTTCATCAAACTCGTATCCCAGATGGAACATTACTTGACTATATGGTTCAATACAGGAAACCTCTATTTCCTCAATTCTTCCTTTACCCGAAAAAGTTTCTACCGGAAAACAATCCCCATCATAAAGAATTTCACCTTCGTCCGTATATTCAAAACAATGCAAATCAATAATTCTGTTTTTCAAATCTTCCCATACAGTATGGTTCAATGTTGTATATTCCATCTTAATCTCATAAAAGCCATTAGCTTTCATTATTTCTATAAAGTTCTGATAATCGTTCTTTTCTACAAAAATGTCAATATCATTATGGGCTCTTGACTGATATCCAAGAAGAGCATCTACACCCCAGCCACCATCAAGAAAGACTTTAATCTCCGCATCTATTGCAAATTGAAGAATCTGTTTTACATCTGTTATATTGACCATCTTATCATCTCCACAAATTCTAATTAGGCGACCAGAGGAACTGCTGGTCTGTTTGATAAATCTCTGCATTTAGCAGTTTTCAATGTTGCCAAAACGAAAGTTAAGAAGATGTTCCTTTTCTCCATGTCGCTTTCTTTGGCGTAATTTACAAGGTTATTCCACACAAGATAGTTGTTCAGATACTTGGTAGAAACACCGTTAAAGCCACGCATAAACCTCTTTAGCTGGCTATGGTAGCTATTGATATGTTGGATATTATAAATGCCTTTCTTGGCTTTGCCAGTCTTTAACTGCACAAGGTCAATGCCATTGGCATTTGTAAATCTCACATAGGAGTTCATCTTGTCCGTAACAAGAGTGGAATTGGTCTTAATCCTACCATCATAAATATGATGTAAATCTCTTGTAGAAACTCTACCAGTATTCGTAATCTTGGAGATAGACAAGCCATTCCTATTAACCGCACAAGGAACACATACCTTTTCTTGGGACAAGCCTCTGATATGTGTAGAATGACCACGCTTATGAGCCTTGCGTGGCATAGCAAATGTCTTACTCTTGCTATGATTGCCCTTGTACGAGATGGCGAAAAAAGTTTCGTCAGCCTCAATAATGCCGTCAAGGGTAACATCGTCTGCCATATTCTGAAGTGCATCCAAAATCTTGTGTCTCCAAAGGAATGCGGTGTTTCTGTGAATCCCACAAGCAACAGCAGTCTTACGAATGGATAAGCCATTCATCATACAATCAATGTACTGCTCCCACACGGACAAGTCTTTTCTTGTACCAGACACAATGGAGTTCGTAGCAATCACGAAGGACTTGCCACAATCCTTACATACATATCGCTGTGTGCCATCTTTACGATGACCATTGCGAACCACATGGATACAGCCACAAAGAGGGCATACACGACCATTTGCAAAGCGTTCCTTTGCTACGAAATCTTCAATATTCAAAGACTTTACAAAGGCAGGACTTAAAAGCATTGTTTTAAGGCTTTCCTGCTCTGCGACAGTCAACTTACCGATAATATCTAATGCGTCTTTGATAGTAGGCATATCCAATTACCTCCTTCGGTGGTACTGTTTCTTACTATTATTATACGCTATTTCTCGTCAAAAATCAACCATTTGTTGTGACAGAGCCAATTATTTTTGTAGTCAATCCTCTGGGGCTTGATTTACTGACCCCTCAGAATGCAGAAAACCGTGTGTTTGAAATTTGTAATGCGCAGTCAATCGGCGCAGCCGTGGAAAACATGTCGCTGGCGGCAGTTGAAAACGGTTTGGGCAGCCTTTGGATTTGCGATATTTATTTTGCTTACCGCGAACTGTGCGCGTGGCTTAACTGCGGCGGTGAACTTGCAGCAGCCTTTGCGCTTGGCTATGCCGGTGAAGAACCTGCCCCGCGTCCGCGCAAATCGTGGAGTGAGACGGTGGAGTGGCGCGAGTAAGTTATTTAAAATAAAAGGTTTGTTTTATGAACTTTATTGAAGATTTTGCAGAAACCATTAAAAATATACAGGGTTTTCAGCCTGATTTGTTTGCCGGAGCAACGGAAACAGAACTGAAGGCTGCGGAAGAAAAAATGAATATAATGCTGCCGGAGGATTTTAAAAAATTTTACCGAGCGTTTAACGGTCAGAATGAATATGCTGATGCACTTTTTGATACGTTCTTTCTGTGCAGCTTAAAGCAGATACTTTATTTTTGGGATGCCTTTAAATTTAACGAAGAGGATTTTCTGCAAATTCCTGCTGAAGCAGAACCGGGCATAAAAAATGTATGGGGCTGCGCATTGTGGGTGCCTTTTGCCGGAACGGCTGATGGGCATTGCCTGTGCCTTGATTTTGAACCGGCAGAAGGCGGAAACGCAGGGCAGGTTATTACTTTTTGGTATAACTCGCCGGAGCGTGAACTTGTTGCGCCATCATTTAAGGCTTTTATTGCTGATTTTGTGGCTAACATAAAAAACGGTACCTATGTGTACACGAAGGAAATTTATGATGATATTACCCTTGGCATGATAGCAAGAAAAGACGGCAAGCCGATGTTTGGCGTTGAATGACCGTATTTAGTTAAGTGCTTTCTTACATACGTATATGTGGAAAGGGGAAATATAAATGGGCATGATTGCAAATTATCAGCAAATAGCTGATGAAAAATTACAAGAATTAAAAAATAGCACGGATTTATTTGAAAATATTGAGGATTTACAGGAAAATGAAGATGTAATTTTGTGTGACATTGATAAAATGTGGGACGCACTGCATTTTCTTTTAACTGGTAAATCTGCTGAACTTCTTAAAAATAATTTAATCAGTGAAGCAATAGTGGGCGAATTTACTTTATCCGGTGAGGACGCTGAAGAATATGTGGCCGGAATAAACGCATACAGAGTGAAAGAAATAGCCGCAGCGCTGGAAAACCTTGATTTTGAAAATTACATTGCAAACTTTAATATGCAGGAATTTGCTGCCAATAACATTTATCCCGATATTTGGAGTTACGAAGAAGAAAAAGAAGAAATTGAAGACGATTTGCGTATTTGTTACGAAAATCTGAAAAGATTTTACAGGCAAATGGCAGAACTGAACAGCGCGGTGCTGGTATCAATTTATTGATGTGTGTAGTTTAATAAAAACAGAAAGTGCTGAAAATGGAGAAACAAACCTTTAACACCGACAACAAAAAATAACGCTCTATCCCGCGTTGGCAGAAAACAAACCGGTAATTTATTTAACCACTTACAATGATGATGGCGGCGAGGTTTATGATGAGCTGCAAAAGCAGGGCTGCCCGGATTTTACGCTGGTAACAATCAGCGGACTGAACTGGGAAGCAGAACTTTCTCCTTGGGCAGCGGGCGGTTTGTTTAAGTACAGCGAGATGTTTACCGGAGGCGCGGACGCTTACCTGCAATTTTTAACGCAGCAGGTTTTACCGCATGCAGAAGCAGGCTTGAACGGCATTTTGTGGCGCGGACTTGCAGGATATTCGCTTGCCGGTTTGTTTACCGTATACGCGCTGTACAAAACGGATTTATTCAGCCGCGCGGCAAGCATGAGCGGTTCGCTGTGGTACCCCGGCTTTAAGGATTTTGCCATACAAAACACGCTTTGTAAAACTCCGCAGCATTTGTATTTTTCGCTGGGCGATAAAGAAGCACACGCACGCAACCAGTACCTTAAAACAGTGCAGCAATGTACGGAAGAACTGGCAGCACATTACCGCAGTCTTGGCATTAACACTTGTTATGAACTTAACCCCGGCGGCCATTACCGCAATATTATCAGCCGCAGCGCCGCCGGCATTAAGTGGCTATTAACCCAATAATAAAAGCAACCCGCCGTTATTACGCGGCGGGTTTTACATTATAAATTCAGCAAAAGCATAGAGATGTGCTTCAAGGCACGAGCCAAAAAATGTGGCGGTTAAATTCAGCACGCTATTTTTCGGGAGCCCGGCTGCGCAGCCCGGGCGAAATCGGAGAAGCCACATCATTTTTGCCGGGCCGCAGAAGTATATCTCTATGCTTTTAAATTTTTAAATTATGATAAAGCTACGCTTTCTCATTCCACAAAGTAAATCCCAGTATCAGTGCGCCGCCGATAAGCTGCATCAGCGTCATGGGCTCGCCCAGTAAAAGTACGGAAATTATTACGGCAACCAGGGGGTCTATATAACTTAAAATAGCGGCTTCCTGCCCCGTCAAATCTTTCAGTGCGGAAAAATACAGGCAGTAAGTAATGCCTGTATGGAACAGACCCACCGTCAGCAGGCATGCCCAGCCGGTACCGTCCAGCAGGTTTAAATTAAACCCGCTGCTTAACGCCACGTACGGCAGCAAAGTAACAACAGCAGCAAGCATCTGCAAAATGGTACGCTGTATGCCTGCCACGTTTTTAATAAATTTATTAAGCAAAATAACAGCGGCATAAAAAACCGCCGCCCCCAGCCCAAACAAAATACCTGTAATACCGGCAGTTTCTTCACCGCCGCCGGTGCCTATAATAAGCACCAGCCCCAGCGTGGACATTACAAAGCAGATAATCTGTTTCGCTGTCAGCCGTTCGTGAAACAAAAGCGGCGAAGCCACCGTAACAATAACCGGCGCAAAGTAATAGCTTAAAGTAGCCGCCGAAATTGTTGTATAGCGGTTCGCCTGAAACAGCAAAATCCAGTTAATGCCCATGGCAATGCCGGAAGCAAGTAAAAGCGGCAGCTCACGCCCGGCGTTTTTTAAATTAAGCCCGCCCTTTTTAATAAATACCAGGTAAACCCCGATAAGAACGGACGCCAGCACCGCACGGTACAGCGCCAGTTCGCCGCTTGTTACACCGATATTGCGCGTAAAAACGCCCAGCGTACCAAAAATAACCATAGCCGCACTGAGCATTAATTTTGCCTGTACACTTTCCTTCATAATATCTTTCCCTTTCAAAACAAAATAAATTTTGTAACAGCGTTTTAAATATTGCTGTTTTCTTTTAATATATTGATATTAGTGTAACTCTGTTAAAGAATTATGTCAACAAACGTAAACAAATAAAGCACATCAAACAAAAATAAACCGCTAAAATTTTATTAAAATCTTTTGTATCTTTCTGCAAATATGGTACAATGTTTAGGAATTTATTTTGCTTTTACGGAAAGGCGTTTAACAAGTGCTTGCAAAAATAAAAAACTATCTGCGCAATGATATTGTTTTAAGCGTTTCGCTGCTGCTGGCGCTGCTTTCGTGCCTCATTGAGCCGCCCAGCCTTAAATATCTGCGCTATATTGATTTTAATACGCTCATCATGCTGTTCTGCCTGATGCTGATTATTGAAGGCCTGCGCGGGCAGAACTTTTTGCAGTTTATCGGCAGCCGCATATTAATTAAGGTAAAAACAAGGCGCGGCATTGTGTTTACGCTGATATTTTTATGCTTCATCAGCAGCATGTTCATCACCAATGACGTTTCGCTGATTACCTTTGTGCCTTTCGGCATTATGATTTTGGAAATGATTAATTTAACGGACAAACTTTGCGGCACCGTTACGCTGATGACAATAGCGGCCAATCTCGGCAGCATGTTTACGCCTATCGGCAATCCGCAGAATTTGTACCTGTTTTCGCTTTCGGGCATGGGCGTGCCGGAATTTTTGGAACTGATGTGGCTGTATACCGGTCTTGCCGCCTTTATGCTGACGGCAGTTGTGCTTGTATTTTACCCGGAAGAACACCTGCAGCTGGATATAAAAACCGAACGGCTTAAAGACAAGCGCACCGTCTGCTTCTACCTTGTTTTATTTGCGCTGTGCGTGCTTACCGTGGCCCACTTTATGCCGCACCTGGTACTGCTTGCCATTGTTGCCGCCGCACTTTTATACAAAAATAAAAACCTGTTCCGGCAGATTGACTACTCCCTGCTGCTGACCTTCCTTTTCTTTTTTATTTTTGTAGGCAATATGAACCATATCGGAAGCCTGCACAGTTTTATCAATCAGATTCTGGCCGGCAACGAAGTTTTAATAAGCGTCGCCGTCAGCCAGGTTATCAGCAACGTACCTGCGGCAATGCTGCTTTCAGGTTACAGCAATAACTACGCCGCGCTCATCGTAGGCACCAACCTCGGCGGCCTCGGCACGCTTATCGCTTCCATGGCAAGCCTTATCTCCTACAAGCAGGTTGCTGCAAAATATCCGCATTTAAGGCGGCAGTACCTGGCAATTTTTACGGTTGACAATTTAATATTTTTGGCAGCACTGTATGCGCTGCATGCTTTTTACTGATATAAACGGCGCAGCCTTAAATTTTTGGCGCTGCCGTTTTGCATCTTCCGCAGGAATATTTTTATAAAAAAGCCGGATAGCCTTGCGGTAAAATGCTATAAATGGTATGATAAGAAAGGATAATAAGTTTTGTCGTTAAGGAAGGGCACAAAAGAGGCTGCTTCCTGTTTCTTATTGTAAAAAAACACTTTGGGGGGCAAAAATATGATTGAACGCTATACCAATCCGGAAATGGGCAATATCTGGACTCTTGAAAACGAATTCCGCACCATGCTGCGCGTGGAAATTCTTGCCTGCGAAGCCATGAACAAACTGGGCATTGTGCCTGATGACGCTTTGCATGACATTCAGACCAAAGCAGATTTCCGCATTGAACGCATTAAAGAAATTGAGGCTGTTACCAACCACGATATTATCGCCTTTTTAACAAATGTTGCAGAATATGTGGGCGATGCTTCCAAATACATCCATAAAGGCTTAACCTCAAGCGACGTTAAAGACACCGCTATGGGCGTTATGATGCAGCAGTCCGCAGACCTTTTGATGAAACACCTCGAAAAGCTGCACGAAGTTTTAAAACGCCGCGCTGCCGAACACAAACACACCGTTATGATTGGCCGCACACACGGCATTCATGCCGAACCGATGACCTTCGGCCTTAAATTTGCGCTGTGGATGGATGAAACCGAACGCAATATGGAACGCTTAAAACAGGCCCGCGAATTCATTTCCGTAGGCAAGCTTTCCGGCGCTGTCGGCACTTATTCCAACATCGACCCGTTTGTTGAAGAATATGTATGCGAAAAACTCGGCATTAAGGCTGCACGCCTGGCAACCCAGGTTATCCAGCGCGACCGCCACGCCGATTATTTAACCACCATCGCCATTATCGGTTCTTCGCTGGAAAAAATGGCAACCGAAATCCGCAACCTCCAGCGCACCGATATCCGCGAAGCTGAAGAATATTTTGCGCCCGGCCAGAAAGGTTCTTCGGCCATGCCGCACAAACGCAACCCCATTACCTGCGAAAAAATCTCCGGTATGGCAAGGCTGCTGCGCGGTTATGCCGTTGCCGCCCTTGAAGACGTTACCCTGTGGCATGAACGCGATATTTCCCATTCTTCCGTAGAAAGGGTTATTCTGCCGGATGCAACCATTGCACTGGACCATATGCTGCGCAAATTCATCAACATTGTTGATAAACTGCTGGTTTATCCGGATGCCATGATTGCCAACATGAACAAAACCGGCGGCCTTATTTACAGCCAGAACCTGCTGATTGCCCTTGTAAGCAAAGGCGTACTGCGCGAGGACGCTTACAAATGGGTACAGCGCAACGCTATGGCGCGCTGGCTGGAAGGTGCAGACTTTAAAACCAATGTTGAACACGATGAGGATATTAAAAAATACCTCACCGATGAAGAAATTGAGCATTGCTTTGACCCCATGCCGATGCTGCGCAATGTAGACCTCATTATGGCGCGCTTCGGATTATGATTATATAAGGAGAGATAGTTATGTCATCTGTTGTAGTTATCGGCGCCCAGTGGGGCGATGAAGGCAAAGGCAAGATTGTTGATTACCTGGCTCAGAAAGCCAACGCTGTTGTACGTTATTCCGGCGGCTCCAACGCAGGGCACACCGTTGTTGTAGACGATGTTGCCTATAAA
>OIDP01000591.1_pt1 | contig 14886 bp, 9 predicted proteins | sample 1581591 | NCBI WGS metagenome assembly OIDP01 (sample SAMEA3882552, study PRJEB24775) | human gut metagenome | biome: human-associated habitat; feature: intestine environment; material: feces | place: Netherlands | collected 2009/2010 | reverse complement strand
GATTCGAGGTAGTCATTGACCACCATGCCGATATCGGTCGGCTGGAGTCGGTTTTTCTCCTTGCCGTAGGTTTCGGTAAGCCTTTTTTCGGCGATCTTGCTGCCGGTCAGCGTAAGTTGCACGTAGCTGCGTTTCTGGCCCTCCTTGTTCTGTTTGACCACGTACCCGCGGTTGATGATCGTCGTGATGGTCGGCGCATAGGTCGAAGGACGTCCGATGCCGAGCTCTTCGAGCCGTTTTACGAGCGAAGCCTCGTTATAGTGGGCCGGCGGTGCGGTGAAGCGTTCCGTGGCCGTAATTTGCGCGGGATTGACGCTCTCGCCTTGGGCCATTTTGGGGAGGATGCCCGATCCCTCTTCGCCCGGCTCCTCGTCCGTGGATTCCGAGTAGAGTTTCAGGAATCCGTCGAAACGGATCACTTCGCCCGTGGCGACGAACTGGGCGTCCGAACCGGAGATATCGATGACGATCGTGGTGCGGTCGAGCTCCGCAGGAACCATCTGCGAGGCGACCGTCCGCTTCCAGATCAGGTCGTACAACTTCTTTTCGGCGGGAGTGCCTTCGATCGTCTGCCGCTCGATATACGACGGGCGGATCGCCTCGTGGGCCTCCTGTGCGCCTTTGGTTTTTGTCTTGTAATTATGTGCCGACGAGTATTTCTCACCGAAAAGTTTGATGATCTCCTCCTTGCACTGGCCGATCGCCTGCTTCGAGAGATTTACCGAGTCGGTACGCATGTAGGTAATCAAACCCTGCTCGTAGAGGTGCTGCGCCACGGACATCGTCTGCGATACCGACATCCCGAGTTTGCGGCCCGCCTCCTGCTGGAGCGTCGAGGTCGTGAACGGAGGCGCGGGGTAGCGCTGTGCCGGTTTTTCCTCGGCTTTGGCGACGGTGAACCGGGCGTCGATGCAGCTGCGCAGGAAAGCCTCTGCTTCCTCGCGGGTATCGAAGCGGGTGGACAGTTCCGCCTTGAAAAGGGTTTTATCGGGATCGGCGGCGGCGTAGAACTGTGCTACGACACGGTAGTAGGGCGTCGAGCGGAATGCGATGATCTCCCGCTCCCGCTCTACCAGCAGCCGTACGGCGACGCTCTGCACGCGTCCGGCCGAGAGTTGGGGCCGCACCTTTTTCCAAAGCAGGGGCGATAGCTCGAATCCGACCAGGCGGTCCAGCACGCGGCGTGCCTGCTGGGCATTTACCAGATTCATATCGATCGTGCGGGGCGATTCGATGGCTGCCAGAATCGCCGGTTTGGTAATTTCGTGGAAAACGATTCGCTTGGTTTGGTCGATCGGCAGGCCGAGAACCTCTGCGAGGTGCCAGGCGATCGCCTCTCCTTCGCGGTCTTCATCGGACGCGAGCCAGACGGTCTTGGTCTTCTTGGCCAGCGACGAAAGTTCCTCGACAACCTTGCGTTTGTCGCTCGGAATTTCATAGACCGGTTCGTAGTCCTTGTCCAGATTGACGCCGAGATCTTTTTTCGAGAGGTCCCGGATATGCCCGAAGCTCGACTTGACGACGAAATCCTTGCCCAGGAATTTTTCGATGGTCTTGGCTTTGGCCGGGGACTCGACTATTACTAAATTTTCCTGCATAACATTCAGTATCTTTTCACTAACGCAAGATAACCTAAGTTCGTACTTAGGTTATCCGCAGGTGCTTCGCTATTTTATCATCGTGTAAATCAGGCGCAGCTTGATCGGCGCGTTGTTTGCGGCGTTTTCCATGCCTTGTGCCGATGTATAGGGCATCGTGAAGAGTCCGTAGGCTTCGGGTCCGATGTAGATCGTCCGGGGGGCGGAGTTCTCCGTTTGGCTGCCGCCGGTTTCGACACCCTAGGATTTCAGGAAGCCGTTCCATACTTCCTGCATGTGGCTGGTGATGTCCATGACGTAACAACCCTGGCTGCGGTTGAGGTAACCCCCGTACGGCAATTCGAAATTCTGGCTCGCGTAGAGCTTTTCATAGGTGTAGTAGTAATCGGAAATGCCCAGTACGTGCTTGTAATCGGCGTAGAGGCCCAGCCGTTGGAACGATTCGTCGAGCAGGGGGGTAATGGCTCCCACGTCGATCTTCTCCCAGTCGTAATCGCTCTTTTCGAGGTAGATCATCAGTTCCGCCTGGTTGATGGCGATCGAGGTATAGGGCATGCCCGATTCGTCCGTAACTTCCTTGTAGAGAGCTTCGATTCCTTCGAACAGGGCGTCCGTGAGGGTCAGCTCCGTGATTACGCCGTCCATCCCTTCGACATATACGTTGGGGTTCAGGGGCCGCTGTTCGTTCCGCTCGTCGATGTCGGCCGGATTGATCTTGGAGCCGGTGTAATCGTGTCGGATGGTGTTGATCGAAACATTGCCGTAGGGATCGTCTTCGCGGTAGAAGAGGTAGCTGGCCGTGATCGTATCCTGGATCAGCGTCGGGTCGGTTCTGTTCCGGCTGCGGGTGTACATCAGAAGACCCGACTCCGCGAGGTTCGTAGCGAACAGGTTCCCTTCTCCCGATGGATCTTCCTGGGCCGGCTTGATGTAAATACCGTTGAAATAGTCCACCCAAAGCTCCGGATTGCGGTAGATCGTCATATCGCCCTTGTACTTGCCTTCGAGCAGCATCAGTCGCTTGATGAGCCCCCGTCCTTCGGGCGTAGGCTGCAGGGTGACGTACTCCGTGGCCGGTCCCGTCGTCGTGCCGTTGGGGAAGGTGAAGGTGAATACCGGGTTGGGGTTGAGGTAGGGGGTCGGATCGAAGGTCGGGTAGAAAAGAGTGTCGGCGACGCTGCCTGCTCCGGCCGGGGCTGTCAGCGAGGGATTGAGGTAATCGTTCGAAATCACCTCATAGACGTTGTACGTCATCGGCTTGAGGGTGTCGCCTCCGTAGTTCGAGATTTTGATTTTGAGTTCGATCGAGTCGAAAATGGGCTGGTAACCGAAGCCGGTCGTATCGGAGAGGGCTACGGCGCGGTATTGGGTCAGGAAACCTGCCGTGCGACGCCCGAAAGTTTCGTCGTGCATCACACCGAAATACCCCTCTCCCAGGTTGGAAGCCTTGAGAGAGTCGGTTTTGTAGAGTCGAGTTTCGAAATAGGGCCGCTCGGCGTCGGGTGCGAGCGCGAAAACTTTCAGACCGATCTTCATCTGCTGATCCCCCGGTTGGTAGCCTGCGCCCAGCCGGTCGTCCACTTTCGTGCAACCTGTAAAGAAGACCATGCCCGCTGCGGTGAGAACGGCGGCCAATTCGGCGGCCCGGCGTATTTTACTGGATCGAATCATAGAATCGGTTGTAGTTGTCGAAAAAGTCCTCTGCGTCGGGCGACTGGTATTCCAGGAGCGGTTTGCCGCTGTTGCGGACCAGCTCGATAATTTCGGGGGTTACCGCATCGGAAGCCAGAATGATGCCGTCGGCATACTCCATAACGTAACGGCAGAGGTTTTCGTATGAAGGGGTGTCGAGGATCGACAGTTTTTTGTCTTTGACGCCTTCGTTGGCGATTTTCTCCTTCATTCCTGCATCCAGCGGTTTGTCGAAACCGTCGCCGTAGAGCGAAACGACGATTTTGACCTCCTTGAAAATCGGGTCGTCGGCGAAGACCTTTTTCAGATAGATCGGCACGATACTCGAAAACCAGCCGTGGCAGTGGACGACCGTCGGCGTCCAACGCAGTTTCTTGACCGTTTCGAGTACGCCCCGGGCGAAGAAGATGGCCCGTTCGTCGTTGTCTTCGAAATAGTTTTCGTCGGCATCCCGGAGAATGGCTTTGCGGGCGAAATAGTCGTCGTTGTCGATGAAATAGATCTGCACTCGGGCTGACGGAATCGAAGCGACCTTGATAATCAGTTGATGATCGTTGTCGTCGATGATGAGGTTCATACCCGAGAGCCGGATCACCTCATGCAGTTGATGACGCCGTTCGTTGATGCAGCCGTACCGGGGCATGAATGTGCGGATTTCATTGCCGCGCTCCTGCATCGCCTGCGAGAGCCGCCGGCACAGAAGCGCCCCTTCCGTATCCGGGACATACGGAGCCACTTCCTGACAGACGTATAGTATCCTGTTCGATGCCATTGGTTGAAATTTTTTCTTCATCTCCTGGTGCGGTGCGCTCGGAGTGCCCGCCGGTCGGAAACGATGATTTTTTAGCTTGCTCGGCGAAGAAGGCACGGGCCGGATGCAATGCGAAAAGTTGCCTTGTCGTGCTGCCGTACCTCACTTCACGAAAGTTTATCTTTCGCAAAGATAGTGAAAGGTGAGAGCAATCGCGCGGGCTTGCACGCAAAAGATTGCCGAACCGCCTCCTATCTTCCGCAAAGATAGTGATTTTTCTTAAAGAATCAGCATCGCGTCGCCATAAGTTCCGAAGCGGTAACCCTCCTCCTTGGCTATTTTGTAGGCATTCATTATCAGGTCGTAACCTCCGAATGCCGAAACCATCATCAGTTGGGTCGAGTAGGGAAGCTGGAAGTTGGTCACCATGGCGTCGGCCACCGAAAATTCGTACGGGGCGAAGATGAACTTGTTGGTCCAGCCCTCCATCGGCTTGATCATGCCGCCGGTCGAAACGGCCGTTTCGAGCGTTCGCATGACCGTCGTGCCGATCGAAACGATCTTATGTCCTTCGCGTTTGGTCTTGTTGACCGCTTCGGCCGTGGGTTCGTCCACGAAGAACTGTTCGGAGTCCATCTTGTGTTTCGAGAGGTCTTCGACATCGACCGTGCGGAAGTTGCCCAGACCGACGTGGAGCGTGATGAACGCCTTTTCGATCCCCTTGATCTCCATGCGTTTGAACAGATGCTTGGAGAAATGCATGCCGGCTGTCGGGGCGGCTACGGCGCCCTCTTTGCTGGCGAAAATAGTCTGGTAGCGTTCGGCGTCTTCCGGCTCGACCTTTTCGCGCACCCACTTGGGCAGCGGGGTTTCGCCCAGCTTGAAGAGGGTCTCCTTGAATTCTTCGTAAGAGCCGTCGAACAGGAACCGGAGCGTGCGTCCCCGCGAGGTGGTGTTGTCGATCACTTCGGCTACCAGCAGGTCGTCGTCGCCGAAGTAGAGCTTGTTGCCGATGCGGATTTTGCGGGCCGGATCCACCAGTACGTCCCACAGGCGCAACTCGCGGTTGAGTTCGCGCAGCAGGAAGATTTCGATCTCGGCGCCCGTTTTCTCCTTGTTGCCGTACAGACGGGCGGGGAAAACCTTCGTGTCGTTGAAGATGAAGAGGTCCTTTTCGTCGAAGTATTCGATGATCTCCTTGAAAATGCGGTGTTCGATGGTGCCCTTGGCACGATTGACCACCATCAGGCGGGATTCGTCCCGGTTTTCGGCCGGGTATTTCGCCAGCAGGTCGGCGGAGAAGTCGTAACCGTATTGCGATAGTTTCATGGCTAAAAGTATTTGCGAACATTTTTTCGGTCCGTGGGCAGCGCTGCAGGCAGTTTTGCGGGTACGGAGCAAGATAAACCGTCAATTTATCTATACGAAAAATAAGTTATTTTGTTTCAGCTTTTTGCAGTTTTTCGAGAAAAAAGTTCAATTCGTGCGCCGCATCGAGCCGAAAACCTCCGCTGCGGGTGCGGCAGAGCGAGGTGAGGTGCGCACCGCTGCCGAGCGCCTGGCCGATCTCTCCGGCCAGCGAACGGATGTAGGTCCCCTTGCTGCACCGGACCCGGATGCGGATGCGGGGCAGGTCGTATTCCATGAGCTCCATTTCGTAGATGTTGATGAGCGCTTTGCGCAGTTCCACCTCTTCGCCCGCGCGGGCCAGCTCGTAGGCCCGGACGCCTTCGACCTTCTTGGCCGAATAGAGGGGCGGGGTTTGCAGCCGTTCGCCGGTGAGCGAGCGGAGTACCTCCTCGACCGCTTCGCGCGTGATATGTTCGAAGGGATAGGTCCTGTCGATGGGGTGTTCGAGGTCGAAGCTGGGGGTCGTAGCGCCCAGCATCAGGTCGGCGACGTACTCTTTCTCCTCGGCTTGCAGGGCGTCCGCCATTTTGGTCGCCTTGCCGATGCAGACCAGCAGGATGCCCGTTGCGAGCGGATCGAGTGTTCCGGCATGGCCGACCTTGATTTTCGGGTAACCGGCCCTGCGCAGGGCGAACTTGATTTTGCGGACTACGTCCGAGGAGGTCCACTCCAGCGGTTTGTCGATGACGGCGATGTAGCCCTCTTCGAAGTCGATTCCCTGTAGGTTCAGTTCGGATTGTTGCGTCATGTGCGGATTATTGGATCACGAAATAGCGGATGATGGCCAGCCCTCCGACCAGCGTACAGTAGATGGCGAACCAGTTGAGCTTTCCCCGTTTAACGATGTTTATCATGAATTTGCAGGCCAGACAGCCGACTACGAACGCAGCAGCGAATCCGGCGAGCAGGGGGGCGGTCCCGATGCTCTGGGCGGCCAGTTCTCCGCTCATCAGATCGAGAACCATTTTGCCCAGGATCGGTGCCAGCACCATCAGGAAGGAGAATTGGGCCACGCTCTCCTTGCGGTTGCCCAGGATCAGTCCCGTGGCGATCGTCGTGCCCGAGCGCGACAGACCCGGCAGTGTGGCGACTGCCTGCGCCAGACCGATGATGAAGGCGTCGCGGTAGGAGATGGTCGCCTTGTGGCGGGGTTTGGCGTAATAGGCGAAGGTCAGCAGTACGGCCGTGACCAGCAGCATGGTTCCGACCAGCAGCAGGATGCCGTGATTCGGCAGGTCTTCGACGAGCGACTGGAGAAAAGGTTCCAGCGTGAAGCCCACGATGACTACCGGGATCATCGAAAGGATGATCTTCAGCACGTAGGCCTGTTCCGCGTTGAATCGTTTGGAGAAGAGTCCCACGACCAAGCGTTTGATTTCGCTCCAGAGCACGACGATCGTGCTCAGGACCGTCGCGGCGTGCAGCGTGAGATCGAAGGTGAGTCCTCCCACTTCGGGATCGACGCCCAGCAGTTCTTTGGCCAGTTGCAGATGGCCGCTGCTCGATACGGGCAGGAATTCGGTCAGACCCTGGACGATGCCCAGGATGATAGCTTGAATGGTTTCCATTTTACAGTTCTCGGGGATATTTCGGTGTCGGGGAAGCGCGGGTTGCAACCCGGCTTCCGGCGGTCGGAGAAGTCCGGATTCAGAATCGTTTGAGAATGGCGTAAATTTCGAAGATGAAGCCGCCGATCACCAGGATCGGGGCGAGCGTGATGCGGCGCCAGGAAAACATGGCGTAGTTGAACTCGTCGGGCGAGTCGCTGCCGCCGCCGGCCATCAGGACGAAGCCCAGAATGATGACGATCAGTCCGGCGAGCAACAGGATGTAATTTTTGAGCGAGAGCGGCATCTTCGGATCGTTTTTATCGTTGATCTCCTTGAATTTTTTCATGGTACGGGGATTTTTAGTAGAGATAGATCTTGTTGGATTTCATGTTGACGAACTTGTTGACGGCGAAGAACGTGAAGCAGAGCGAGATCAGGATGCCGCCCAACACCATGCCGCCCACGATGATTCCGATTTTCATGGTTTCGGCCAGCGACATCAGTTCCGGAACCGCCTCGTTCAGTCCGTAAACGGCCGTCAGGAAGAGTGCCGATGCGATGATTCCCGACAGAATGCCTTGTGTGATGCTGCTGCCCAGGAACGGTCGCATGATGAACCATTTGGTTGCCCCTACGAGCTTCATCGTGTTGATCAGGTAGCGTTTCGAGAAGATGGCCAGTCGGATCGTGTTGTTCAGCAGGATGAGCGAGATGACGAGCAGGGCTCCGCCGAAGAGCAGCAGCACCAGCCGGATCTTCGCGATCGTGGCATGCAGCCGCTCGACGGTCTGTGCCGGATAGGAAACCCGGTCCACGCCGTCGAGTTCGGCGGTCTGGGCGATGAAGGTTTCGAGTTTGTCCGGGTCCGCCGAATTGGCTGAAAGGGTCAGCTCGAACGAGTCGAGCAGCGGATTCTCTTCGAGGATCGCCTCGAACTCCTGTTCGAACATCTGCCGGAAATCGGCGTCGTTCAGTTTATCGTCTTTGGAGCTGTATTCCACATGGCTCACCAGCTCGTTGGCTTCGAACCGTTTGCGGAGCGATTCTTTTTGTCCTTCGTCCGCTCCGTTGCGGAGCTCGACGGTGACGGTGACGCTCTCCTGCAACGTGTGGGCAACCTGCATGGCGGCCGTCATCAGGTATCCCACCGATCCCAGCAGGAAGAGCACCAGGGCGATGCTGATGTTCGAAACGATGTAGGAGTTGCGTACCCTACGCTTGAGTCTTTTGTCGTCTTTCATGGCGTAAAACGAGTATAACGGTTGCAATGATGCCTGCGAGAATCGTGAGCGACGCGACGAGCGTCACGCCTTCGACGGTGTTCCATCCGGGAGCGCGGAACCGCCATTCGACCGTGTGCGTACCGGCCGGGAGCTCCATTCCCCGCAACAGGTAATCGGCTCGGAAATATGGGGTTTCGATGCCGTCGATATAGGCTGTCCAGCCGTCCTTGTAGTAGATCTCCGAGAAGATCGCCGTGCCGGGCGCAGTGGCCGTGTATTCGTACCGGAGATAATTGGGGCGGTACTCCTCCAGGCGGATTTCCCCTTCGCCGCCGATCAGGGGGCGGATCTCGAACTCTCGGGTGTTGATGACGGCCGCCGTTTTGGTGTCGATGCGCCCCAGGGCGTCGATCTCCTCTTCGGGAGTGGCGGCATCGACGACCTCCTGCACGAACCAGGCCGGGCCGTTGGCCGTGGTCCGCAATTCGGCGACGGGCTGTCCCGCCGGGTCGAAGCGGATGAGGTAACGCGTGTTGAGCATGTCGAGTACGCTCTCGTCCATCGACGTAAGATAACGCTCGATCAGGTCCTGGTAGCGAGCCAGCTTGGCGCCGTGATAGCCGCCCACCGAACGGTGGAAGTAGGAGGTCGTAGCATCGTTGAAGGGGCTGACCGTGAGGTTCAGCACCCGGAATCCGGGTTCCGGGTCGCGCAGGATCGCGCGGTCGGCTTCCGTAGGCTGTATCTGTTGGCGTCGTGCGGCGACGAAGCGGCTTTGAGGCAGGTAGCGCAGGTTGACCGGCACCAGGTCGATCAGAACGATCACGCCGAGCAGCGCTATGAGCCAGCCCCGTCTGATCCGTCCCAGGGCGAAGAGCAGCACGCTGCCCGCCGCGAGGGCGATCATCAGCAGCGAACGCCAGGCGTCGGAGCGCATGATCGCGGCCCGGTCGGCGGCCATCGCGTCGGCCGTCACCTCTCCCAATTCTTCGGGAGCGCCCTGTGCGATGGCTTCCTGCATACCTGCGGCTTGGAACATCTGGTAGTATTGGCGGCTCATGAAATCGGCGGCTTCCGTCCGGCCGAAGTCGAAGATCGCGCTGCCGGCCACGGCGAAGAGCAGGCAGAAACCGCCCGTGATGCCTCCGGCCCAGGCGAGGGCCCGCAGGAGTTTTCGACGCGGCACTTCTCCCCGCCAGAGGGGCATCAGAGCCAACGCCGCGAGCAGGGGAACCGTCCATTCGACCACCACGAGGGCCATCGATACGGTGCGGAACTTGTTGTAGCCGGGCAGGTATTTGAAGGCGAATTCGGTGAATCCCATGAAATTATGTCCCCAGGCCAGCAAAAGCGTCAGCAGACTGACGGCTGCGATCCACCACTTGTTGCGTCCCGATGCCAGCAGGAGTCCCAGCAGAGCCAGGAACAGGGCGGCGGCTCCTAAGTAGGTCGGTCCGGCAGTGTAGGGCTGCTCGCCCCAGTAGGCCGGTAACTGTTCCGCAAAACTTTCCAGACCGTATGGTTTAAGGGCTTTGGCCATTTCGCCGTCGCGGGTGAACGCCCGACCCGAATCGCCGCCCATGAAGTCGGGGATCAGCAGGTTCCAGCTCTCGGCGCGTCCGTAGCTCCACGCCGTAGCGTAATCGAGTGCCAACCCTTCCTGGGAGGTTTCCTCGCCGGCGGCGAGTTCCGAACCTCCGCGGATGGTCTGCTTCGAGTGGTGCATCGTGTACCACAGAGGCGCGAAGTTCGAGCCGACGGCCAGAATGCCTGCGCCTAGCAGTACCGCCGTACGGCGGGCGAACGAAGGCAGGTGCTTTTTTCGGAAGGCGACAATTCCTTCGCTGATCCACAGCGCGGCCATGGCCAGCAGGAAATAGTAGGTGATCTGCGGATGGTTGGCGCCGATTTCGAGCGAGGCGAAAAGGGCCGTGAGCGCTCCGCCGAGCCACATGTTGCTCCGCAGCGTAAGCCATGCGCCGCCCATCATCAGGGGGGCATATGCCAGTGCCCACATTTTGGTCACGTGACCCGCACCGATGATGAGGAAAAAGTAGGTCGAAAGGCCGTACATGAGCGACGGAATGATGCCGACCCAGGGATTCACCCCGACGATCAGGAGCATCAGCCACATGGAAACCATGGCGAAGAAGACGAAGGCTGCAGGGGTGTTTATAATTTTAACGATCTGTCCTGCCGTGTTTTTGACCAGTTGTGCCGGGTAGGCCACGTTGATCAGGTAGGCGGGCATGCCGCCGAACATCCGCCCCGCCCACTGGGGATCTTCGCCCGTTTGGGCACGGTTGTCCCAGATCTCCTTGGCCATGCCTTCGTATTGCTGCACGTCGTGCTGCGGCAGCACTTCGCCGCGAAACTGGGGGGCGAAATAGAGGGCGCTGACGATGAAGAAAAGCAGCAGGGCCGCGCCCGTCGGCAGCACTTTCGGGAGAATCTCTTTGAAGCGGGTCATCTGGAATGTTTTTGTCGATTGCCAAAGGTACGAAAAAACATTGAGTTTCCTCCCCGACTCAGCGAAAAATCACTACCTTTGCACGGATTGATCCCAGGCTCGGGACGGTTGTATTCCGGCGGGGAAAACGATCGGTCTGTATTCGGCAAAACTTTTTTCGACGTAAACATAAAGTTCGGTTATGGTAACACTCGATATGATCCGCAAGCCGGTCGAGGGCGATCTGGAGGCCTTCGAGCAGTTCATCCGGCAGAAATTCACGGCGGACGGCACGTTGCTCTCCGAGATGCTCGATTATGCGCTCTCGGCGCGGGGCAAGGGGATTCGTCCGATGACGGTGCTGCTGTCTGCGGCGCTCAACGCTCCGGCGGGGCAGCGCAGCGGCGGGCTGCGCACGTTGCTCGCAGCCACGTTGGTCGAGATGATCCACGTGGCCTCGCTCATCCACGACGACGTGATCGACGAATCGGACATGCGCCGGGGCCGGGCTTCGGTCAATGCCCGCTGGCAGTCGCGCAACGCGGTCGTGGTCGGGGACTACATTCTGGCCAAAAACATGGATCTCGGCCTCAAGAGCGGCCAGTTCGACCTGGTGACTCATGTTTGCGGCGCCATCGCCACGCTCTGCGAGGGAGAGATTCTGCAAAACGACAAGGCGAACCGGCAGGAGATGACGCGGGCGTCGTACCTGGATATCATTTACAAGAAAACCGCCTGCCTGATCGGGGTGAGCGCTTCGGCCGGAGCGCTGGCCGTCGGTGCGTCCCGTGAAAAACAGGCGCTCATGCGCAAGTTCGGCGAGTCGATAGGCATGGCGTTCCAGATTCAGGACGACATTCTGGACTATACCCGCACGGCCCGTACGGGCAAGCCCTCCAACAACGACTTGCGCGAACACAAGGTGACCCTGCCGCTGCTCACGGTGCTCGAGTCGGTCGGCGAGGAGCGCCGCAGGGAGTTGCAGGCACGGCTGGCCCGTTGCCACGAGGAGGATGAGTCGGTCGAATATTTGCAGCACATCGTCGAGAACGAGGGCGGTATGGAAAAGGCGGCCCGCGTCATGCAGGAATACCTCGCGCGGGCGATGTCCGTGCTCTCCGAATACGAACCTTCCGAATACCGCGACGCATTGGCCAACCTCTGTGTCTATGTCGGTGAGCGGGACCGGTAGGGAAGCGGTTGCCCGTGCAGCTTGGTTCCGGGTTCCTCGTGCGAATTTTTGACCTGTTGTCTGGATTTTCTGCGGCTCGGCTCGGATTTCCGGGCGGGAGTGCGGATTGTCCGATCGGCGGAGGTCCGTTGTAAATTTCCGGACATGGGACCCGAACAGGTGTATGGCGGTGTGTCCGAATGACACACAACGGTAGTTATTATCGGGATACGGGTTAAGTCATTTGCCATAGTAAAAGACTGTCACCCTTACCCTCAATGCCTTGCCTTGCATCCATTCCGACACCCTTTAGGATCGTGCCTGAAATTTTCATTTCAACACACTCTTTTTTATGACAGGATACACTTGCAGGTCGAGGGTGGTTTTCTGCGGGCTGTTTTGTATCTTTTTTTACTGCTTTTTATGATGCGCTGGCGGGTTGCCGACCCGTCGGATGCGACGAAGAAGCCGCCTGATAAAGGCGGCTTTCTCTTTTCGGGGCGTTTTCAGTTATTGACGCGGTAGGCTTTCTGCACGCCTTTGATCCGCAGGATCGAGTGGATCAGCATATCGACCATGCCCGTACCGGGCACTTCGACGTGGATCACGCCCGAGAGCAGGCCGCCGCCCGGCGACAGGTTCATCGAGCGGATGCTCAACTTCAGGTCGCGGTTGATTACTTCGGCGATGTGGTTGATCATCCCCGTCGTGTCGCTGGCCACCACGCGGATCGACACCCGGAACGCGCCCTGCGCTTCGTCGCGCCAGCGGGCTTCGAGTACCCGGTAGGGGTAGTTTCTGCGGAGACGCTGTGCGTTGGGGCAGTCCGTACGGTGGATCGTGATGCCGGCACCTACGGTGATGAAGCCGAAGATTTCGTCGCCGTGGATCGGATTGCAGCATTTGGCCAGTTTGTAGTCGAGCTGTCCGATCTTTTCGTCGATGATGAGTGCGTCGCCGCTGCTCTGGGTCGAAACTTTTTCGGCTTTGCGTCGTTTTTCGGACTCGATGGCTGCTGCTGCGGCCCGGCGCTCTTCCTCCGCTTCGCCCGACAGATGGGCCTGAAGCAGCTCCTTGATCTGCATGAGGTCGATCTTTTCGGTGCCGATCGAGGCGTAAAGTTCCGTTCCCGTGCGGAGTTTGAAGTGCTTGCAGAGGATGCCGACCCCTTCATCGACGGTCAGGGGCAGTTTCCAGTTCTTGAGTTTGCGTTCCAATTCTTCCCGTCCCAGACGGGCGTTCTTGGTGTGCTCCTCGCGCAGCGAGGCCTTGATCCGGGTGCGGGCCTTCGACGTGGTGACGAACCCCAGCCAGTCGGCTTTGGGCTTCTGATTCTTCTGCGTCAGCACTTCGACGATGTCGCCGTTGTGGAGTACGTCGCGGATCGCCGCCGGACGGTTATTGACCTTGCCGCCCGAGCAGGTGAGCCCCAGCGAGGTGTGGATGTCGAAGGCGAAATCCAGCACCGTGGCTCCTTCGGGCAGCTTGCGCAGGTCGCCGCCGGGGGTGAAGACGAAAATTTCGCCCGAGGAGGGCTTGGCGTCGAAGTTCTGGGCCAGCGGACGGGTCTTGTCTTCCATTAGCTCCCGGAGTTGTTTCATCCACATTTCGCTCCCGTCCGATCCCGCGTTTACGCCTTTGTAGCGCCAGTGGGCCGCGATGCCCCGCTCCGCCACGGCGTCCATCCGCTCGGTGCGGATCTGGATTTCGACCCACCGTCCCTCTTTGGTGGCGACGGTGGTGTGGAGCGATTCGTAGCCGTTGGATTTGGGGATGGAGATCCAGTCGCGCATCCGCTCGGGATTGGGCGTGTAGAAATCCGTGACGATCGAATAGACCGTCCAGCATTGCTGCTTCTCCTCTTCGAGCGGACAGTCCAGGATGATACGGATGGCGAAGATGTCATATACCCCCTCGAACGGGACGTGCTGCTTGCGCATCTTGTTCCAGATCGAGAAGATCGACTTGGTGCGGCTCTTGACGTGATAGCGCAGCCCCGCTTGGTCGAGCCGCTGCGTGATGGGTTCGAGGAAGCGGGCGATGAAGGCCCGGCGTTCGCTTTCGGTTTCGGCCAGTTTGTCGGCGATATGCTGGTAGTCCTGGGGCTCGAGGTAGCGCAGGGCGATGTCTTCGAGTTCGCTCTTGATGTTGTATAGACCCAGTTTGTGGGCGATCTGGGCGTAGAGGTTGAGGCTCTCCCAGCTCTTCTTGCGCCACTTTTCGCGGGGGAAAATTTCAAGGCGGCGCATCACCTCGAGCCGGTCGGCCAGCTTGATCAGGATCACGCGCGGATCTTCCGAATAGGAGACGATCAGCTCGCGGAAATTTTCCGCCTGCTCCCGGGAGGCTTTCAGGCGAATATCGGAGATGTGGCTCAGACTTACGGTCATGCCGAGCACCTCCTTGCCGAAGCGGTCCCGGATCTCGTCCGTCAGCCGCAGGAATGTCTCTTCGTCCTGCCGGCTGGCCGTGCGGACTACGTCGTGGAGAATGGCGGCCACGACCGAGTCGCCTCCCAGCCCGATCTCCTCCAGCCCGATCCGCGCTACTTCGGCGGCGTGGTCCAGCATCGGCGAGCCGTCGTGCCGTACCTGCGAAGCGGTATGTTCGGCAGCATATTCCAGGGCGCGGTCGGCTGCGGCCGCCTCGTCGGGCGAGAGCGTTCGGCGGATCGCGCTGCGCAGCTTGTCATAACGGGTCAAATCCATTTTCCGGAAAGTTTTACTGTTTTTCAAAAGTAGCGAAAATCTTCGGCATCGCAAAGCGCCGTCGGGGATTTCACGGAATAATCTTATGCAAAAACCGATGCAGTCGTATAAAAAACGTATCTTTGTATAACAGAATTATACGTCGTCTATGAAAAAAGAGGAAAAAGTCCGTTTGCCCTATGTACCCACCTACGGCGAGGAGGTGGCCAACACGGTTTCGCATGCCGTGATGCTGCCGCTGACCCTTTGTCTGCTGCCTTTCGCTGCGGTGTGGACCTATCTGCACGATGCCCGGCCCGTGCTGGCGTCGGTGTCGGTAAGCGTCTGCGTCATT
>OIDP01000583.1_pt1 | contig 14937 bp, 12 predicted proteins | sample 1581591 | NCBI WGS metagenome assembly OIDP01 (sample SAMEA3882552, study PRJEB24775) | human gut metagenome | biome: human-associated habitat; feature: intestine environment; material: feces | place: Netherlands | collected 2009/2010 | reverse complement strand
TAGTATCAACCCCCTTCTGTTGGTACTTTTAGTATATGCCATTTGCACGAAGAAAACAATACTTTGCACGAATATTTAACAGTAAATTCATTGAAGGAGGTCACTGTATGAAGCAGATCATTTAACCCGTCACTGTCCACCGGAATATCCGCCTGCCTCTTGCCCTGTTGCAGAGGAAAGCAGACGCACTCACCAGGACGCTCCCGAGCCAGGAGAGAAAATCGGCAAGACCACCTAAAAATGGGATTGACGGCCTCTTGGCAGCGGCCCTTTCCATGTGTTATACTACAATAAACTGTCTGTGAGGGAGGTGAAGGCGCCATGAGCCCGATGATGAAAAAGAGAATTGCGGCTGTCAAGACTGCTGATGCCATCAACGCTATCGAGGGTGCGCCAGTCTCCAATTATGCACGCGCTCTGTCCAGAAGTTGGGCCCGCGGAGAACTGACAGGTTCCCAGATGAAAGAAGCTCTGCTAGCCTATCATCGCAGAATTGCGGAGCAGGAGCGCCGGAGCCGTGTCTGATCCGTATCTATATGAAGATGTTCCTGTACTGAAAAACAAGCTGGAGATCAAAAACGAGAAAACGCTGGGTCATATTGAGGCCGAGCAGTCCCGTGCAAATATGATGCTCCTTTATGAGCAGGGATTTCAGAACTTTTCGCCAGCTGGCCTTTGTGAGATCCATCGTTTCCTGTTTGGAGACATCTATGATTGGGCGGGCCAATATCGGATCATCAATATTGAAAAGCGGGAAAGACTGTTGGCCGGTCGAAGTGTCTGGTACAGCAATGACGAAAACATACCGGAAGATTTGGAAACCGCATTTGCAAATCTGCGGTCAGCTTCCTGGGAGAACATCAGCCGGGAACAGTTTGTATATCAGATCACGAGGCTTTTCCCTCCCATCTGGCAGGTCCATCCATTCCGTGAGGGCAATACCCGTTCGGTCGTCATGGTGATGACCTTTTTTGTGGAGCACTACGGGTACTACATGGATCAGGAACTTGTGGCGGCCAGTGCAGGCTATGTGCGGGACTCCTTTGTGATGGCCTCTTTGGATCAGTTTTCGGAGTATGAACATCTGGAGCGTATCCTGCTGGACGCTGTTTGCAGTGAGCCGATCGAATACGATGAGGCCAGCCTGGAAGAAGGTACAGAGCCGCCGGAGAGATACAAAAAATATCAGAAAGAGCCGTATGTGCCAGAGCCGCACTATCGGCGCGAATAAAATAAAAAAGCGTACAGTGGAGAGGTATCCCCGCTGTACGCTTTCTTTTGCCTATTTGCCTAAGAAAGAGTCGTAGTGTAAACGTAAAATAAAGGGTGTTGGCCAAAGCACATAAAGCTAATATTCAGCGCATGATATGAACAAAGTGGACAAAGTGAATAAAACGAATGAACTGTCCCAGTAAAAACGGACAATAGACAAAAACCTCCTGTGTAGGAAAATAAACTACACAGGAGGTTTTTGTGTGGGAAAAGAAACCAGTGTGTCTGCAAAACAGCGGCTCACCGTTTTGCAAGGACGATCCAACTTCTTTTTGGGACTCAGACGATCAAATAGGATAGGGCTTCCTTCCACTCGTGGGGCGGAAAATCCTCTGGGCGGAGTTTTACGACAGCTTGGCGCACCTCTATGCGGTATAGTGGGGCGCGAAGGTCGGAGAGGTAGGGACAGCCCACCAAGGCCCACAAGGTCTCCAACAGTCCTGTTTCATTCTCCATGCGACTCACCACTTGGACAGGATGCGGCCGTAAATCAGGTTCCGGTCATAGTCAAACTTCTTGATGGCTAGGATCACCGTATCGCCCACATGGAAGTCGCTGTCGGAGTGCCGGGTGGAGTAAAGGCACAGGCACACAGTTTCGTCCGGAAGGGTGCAGAAGACGCCGCCCCCGTATTTTCCCGAAATGACCGCCTGCCGCCGGCTCCCGACAGGATGGCGTTTCACCGCGCCGAAGAAGGGATTTGCCATGGTCTCCTTGACTGAGATCCACAGCTGTCCGGTCTGCCGGTCGTATTCTTTCAGAATGCAGTCCAGGGTCTGGCCCGGATGATACCGTTCCCGCAGGTCGGGGGTGGCAGTGTAGGTCAGATCTCTCTGGCTCAGGCTCAGATCCCGTCCGCCGCACTCTACCAAGCACCGCTTTGGCCCCACGGACAACACCCGACAGGTCAGTTTTTCCCCCAGTTCATGGCCGCCTCTGGTGGCATCAAAGAAGTGCCGCCGGGCCAGAGAGGCCATTCTGCGGGACCCGATGGCCACACTGCCCTCGCGGTCCACGTCCAGAATGGTGTAGTCGATCTCCGCGCCGCTCATGTTACGCAGTACATAGGGCGGGCGCTCCTGTCCGGGCATCCATACCTCCGTTTCCGGAATCAAGACCTTGACCCGGTACTGAATGATGACCGCGCACAGCATCCGGCGCCGTTCCGTCTGCCCGGTCTCCCGGTTGCGTACTGTGAAGGAATGCTCGTCAATGCCCATGATATGGCCGGTAAGCAGAGACTTAGAGCGGTAGGAGGCATAGATGGCGTTCCATTCCTCCCGTTCCTCCTCCGTCAGTTCCTGATCCAGCTTGTTCAGATCCAAGGAGAGAAGGCTGGGCTTGCTGCTCAGCGGTCGCTTGGTAAACTGCTCTTTGGGGGCCTGTTCCGCCCGCGCTGTGGACGTGGTCCGCCGGACCCGGCGCGTCCGGGAGGAAGCGGACGTTTCCACCGGCCCTGCCGGGGAAGTATCCGCCTGGAGGGTTTCACTCTCGGCGCCTTTGGTGTCCTGGGTGGCGTGGAGTGCATCGCCCTCACCGGAGTCTTCCAGCAAAAAAGCAGCGGTTTCGTGATCCGGACCGTCGCCTTCGGCGCCCTGTTCCGCATCATCGGGACTCTGCATGGGCTTTCCATCCGCCGGAATCCCATCCGGGACCAAGGCGAACGTATCCCCGGGCCCTTGCTCCTGGCCGGGATCAGTCTCCTCGGAGGGGGATTGCTCTGCCTTTTTGCGGGGCGCCCGCTTGCGCTTGGGCTTTTCCTGTACCGGCTCCTCTGTGCCCGGTGCGTCACCGGCAACGGCCGCTTCATCTTCCGCCACGCTGGCATCAATATCGCCGGCAGGCCCTGCAGCCTCGCTTTCGGAACCGGGCGGAGCCGCGCTGTCCTCGGCCATACCAGCCCCACTCTGGTCCTCAGCACCCACAGACTCCCCAAAGGGAGAGTCCTCTTGGGCATCCCATATCGGGGTCTCCGGAGGAAGGCCGGCCTCTTGCAGTTCCTCATGCTCCATGTAATAGCTCATAGTCACATACTCCTTTCTGCTCTGATCGGTTGGATCAGTTCTTATCGCGGCGTTATTTATCGCGTGGCCTCACCTCCTCGAAAGAACCGGGGACGGCCACCCTGCCGCAAAACGAAATAGTGCCGCTGACAGACCTTCAGCAGACAGTGCTGCTCCAAGTGGTGCAATGCCAACAGGAGCGTTACATCCCGTGGCTGCTGGGACAGCAGTATGCAGGTGAGTTGTTCCCGTCCAGGTTCCACCGGCATGACGGCAAAGGGGTCGAGACGCCCATCTTCCCGGGCCAGAAGAAAGCACAGCTTATACGGCGGCTTCCGACCTGTGATCTGGAGCGGTGGGCCGGAGGCCAGGGCCAACAGGATGTCCAGCGCCCAGAGCATATCGCCGTCCGGCTGTGTCTCACGGTACTCCGGCAGGCACACAAAATCCTCGCCCAGCGGGGTCAGTTCCCCGGCATAGCGCAGGTGCCGCAGGATGGCATCGCAGTGCCGCTGTTCCTTGGCAGGGTCATACAGCCGCAGCAACGGCAAAATCTGATCCCGGCGCATATAGCCTGTTTCCCGGAGGATCGAGAGGAAAAATTGTTGATCGCGGGTCAACAGCATCGTGCATCACCGCCCCTCAGGTCCCGGCACGGGTCGCGCCGCCCAAGCTGTTGAGGTATGGGTCCAGGAGCAGGTCGCTCTGGGCCTCACAGATGGTGTTGAAAATGACCGCCATCGTGTAGGCGGTCGAGTTCTTGATATTCTGCTGGTTCTGGCGGAGCTTGCCCTCCACTGCCTGGAGAATGATACAGTCCAGATCCCAAAGGCGGGAACGCACATTTGCCTGGGGCAGGACAGCTTTCCCGATCCGGTACTCCTTGGTGTAGAACAGCCGCTCAATGGCGTTTTCAAACACCTTTTCCGTTTCCGGATCAAACACCCAGAGCGAGCAGTTCTCCAGGATCTGAGCAAGCTGTTCCTGTTCCGAAAGGTTTCTCCACCACCGTCTCAGCTCGTCCGTCTGTCCGGTGTTTTCCGGAACGACAGATGGACTGAATTCAGTATCACTGGGATCAATCTGACTGGAATCAGTATAACTGGGGTTCCGATGGTCGATTTCTGCAAGTTCCGATTCCGCACTTCTTGAAGTGCCGGATCTGGATTTCAAGAAGTCTGGCGCCTGTACTTCTTGAACAGGTACAGAGCGGCCAGTTGCGGGATGCTGGGGTGCAAGAGGTTCCGTTTCTGCACTTCTTGGTGTGGCGGGAGGCGGCACGGCGCCGGCGATTTCCGATTCCTCGCGGCCGGGAACATCCTGCTCCGGCGGCGCCTGCCCGGCGGCCTGTTCTGAGGCGGTATCCTCCGGCACTCCGCCGGCAGCTTCGGCGCCTGGCTGGACAAAGGGAGCACTTCCACCGACGGTTTCACTGTGATCGATCAAGGCCAAGTAGATTTGATTGGCGTCTCCCCGGCCGCACCGGCGTTCCCAGATCAGACCGGCAGCCGAGAGTTCCTTCATCGACTCGATGATCTTGTGATAACTCACCTGCATTTCCCCGGCCAAAGAACGGCGGGTATAGATGATGAACACCTCTCCGTCGTCGTTGATCCATCCGTTGAGCCTGGAGAGTTGAAAGCGGTTTAGAAGGAAGGTATAGGCTACCTTCGCTTCCAGCGAGAGGCCCATGTACTTGGGGTCGGTGAACAGCCAGCGGGGCATCTGCAAATGGTAGATATTTTGAATGTCTCCCTGCTTCATCAGCGGGAAAGTCGGCTTTTTTGTAATTGGCGCTGCCTTCATGGGAGAATCATCCTTCTGGTTTGGAAATGAGAAAAGCGACTCTATCGAGCCGCTTTTCCACAGTTTATATTTTGTTTTTCGCAGGATCAGTTCTTCAGGCAGCCGACCGGGATCACATACACTCCATCATGGCGGCGATATGCGTAATCTCCGGTCCCGGTCAAAACCATCAGAAACGACGGTGCGTTCATCTTGGCGGTGTCAATTTTTGATTCCAGTGACTTTAGGCTTTTTACCCCTTCTTCAATGAGCTTGTCACCACCGAGTTTTATTTCGATCAGACCGTATTTCCCGTTCCTCAGATGGATGACCGCATCGCATTCCTGCCCGTCCTTGTCTCGGTAATGATAAACCTCTCCGCCCAATGCGTCCGCAAAAACACGAAGATCTCTAATACAAAGTGTCTCAAAGAGAAAACCGAAGGTTTTGAGGTCATTCACCAGGTCGTTCGGACCGATTCCCAGAGCCGCGGCGGCAATGGACGGATCAACGTAATATCGGGTGTCGGACGAACGGATCGCAGTCTTTGACCGCAGATTGGGATTCCATGCCGGCATATCCTCTACGACAAAGATTTTGCGGAGCGCATTCACGTATGAGGCCACGGTTTCTTCACTGATAGGCGTTTCATCGTTTGCCGCAATGTCCTGTGCAAGTACGGTGTTCGGCACTTGTCCGCCTTGATTTCTCGCATAGGAGCGCATGAGCCTGCGAACTCGTTCCGGATTTTTCTGCACATTGTCCGCCCGGTTGATGTCGGAGTGAACAACGGCATCGTAGTAGTCTATCGCCTGATCCAGTGCGATTTCATCCCGCATATCCACCGCTTGCGGCCATCCTCCCCGACAAATGAGGAACGCCAAGCGGTCAATGCTGAGACTAGAATCTCCATCGACCTCTGTCACGCCGTCAAACAAATCTTTCAAACTGACTTCGCCAGTAGAATCTCCCGACTCGTATAAACTCATAGGGCGCATCGTCAGCCAGGTAAAACGCCCAGTACCGGAGTGCGTGATCTCTTTGGTGTCGGCAGGGACCGCAGAACCAGTGAGAAGGAACTGCCCAAGCTCGCCGCGGTGATCCACTTCAAAACGGATTGCATCCCATAGTTTGGGTGCAAGCTGCCATTCGTCGATCAGTCTAGGGACTGCGCCTTTTAACAGGCGCTTGGGGTTCAGTTCAGACATGGTGATATTTTGTTCTTTCTTTTCCGGATCATCCATATACAAAACGCTGGCGGCAAGTTGTTCAGCGGTCGTGGTTTTCCCGCACCATTTCGGCCCTTCAATTAAAACCGCGCCCTTGCCCTCCAGCTTCCGCTTCAGAATATCGTCGGCAATTCTTTTACGATAGGCTTTCATTCGGAACACCTCGTCTCCATTCATGCTACCTATATTATGCGGCACAGCGGCGAACTTTACAAGGCTTTTCCGATGATTGGCCAAATATTTTTCCGACGATTGGCGGAAAATAAATCCGACGATTGGCGAAAAATCAATTGGAGCGTTGTACCCGTCAAGAAAAGCTGACTTATGGCCCGCCCACTTCGTCCGGCGGCGTTTCGATCAGGTCAAAGGCCCCATAGGGCGCGTCCGTATCCGGGGATTGGGAGGAAATCCCCTCCAGCTCTGTGTCCAGAAGGCCATAGTCGAACTCCTGACGGGCGAACTGCTCCGGCTCTGCCCGGGAGTTGTCTGCCGTCTCCGACACGTTCTGTGCTGAGGGAAGGGGAGGATCAGGCGGCGTAGGGGCTTCGGGCTGGGGCGTGGCCGGGTTTTCCACAGGAGCAGGCTCCGGCGGCTTTGCAGAGTTCTCCCACCGCCGCCATTCCGGGATATAATCTGCGATCCGCACATCGTGCAGGTATTTGAAACTGGGATGCTCGTTCGGCTTGATTTTATAGAGCTTTAGAGGTTCCTGGCCGCGAAGGAGCACCAGGCATTCCCGGTTGTCCATGCGAAGGATCTCATCAGGGAGCATGAGCGCCCGCTGTGCATTGCTTTTGGTCTGACTGTATGGTTTCGTAGAGTTGTAGACTGGGGAGAACAGCGGCAGCATGGGCATCTGGTCGTTCTCAACCTTAATGGTGACCATGCCGCACTTTTTAGAGATGTAGGTGGCGGTGTCCACATCGTTGCAGCCCAGGCAGATCTGGATGTCTGTGCAACCGATAAGTTCCTCCCACTCTGTTTTGGGATAGCGGTCCTGGAGTTGTGGGATCGACTGTACGATGAGCTGGCAGAAGATTCCGGAGCCGCGGCAAAAATTGAGCACCTTCTTGAAATCGGGCAATTTCCCGATATTGCAGAACTCCTCCAGGCAGACGTTCACCCTGATCGGGAGCCTTCCGTGTTCTCCGTGCCGGCGGCCATAGTCAATGAGCCGGGAAAACAGCTGGGAGAAAAACAGGGAACTTAAAAACTCCAGAGAGGAATCCTGGGCGGAGATACAGCAGAAAAAAGCGCAGGGTTTCCGGCCCGGGAGGGTAAGGTCGATCTCGTTATAGGAGGTGATCTTGTCCACCAGAGGATTTTGTAATACCGAGAGCCGGTTGCCCAGGCCGATGGCAATATTGCCCCAGATCTGCCGGTTGGCCAGCTTGAAGATACCATAGGGGGCAAGCGCCGGGTGTCCCTTGGGGAGGGCGTCAAAGCGCCGCTCTAGGTCTGCAAAGGACTCGTTGGAGAGCAGACGGTAGATGGCTCCAAGCGACCTCTGCTGGATTGGGAGCAGCTGATTGGTACCGGGGACGGTCTGAGTTGCTACATAGTGCATGAGGGCCATAAGCAGATTCAGCTCGGCCTTTTCCCAGAAATCCTGCCGCTCATTGGCGTTGGAGGTGTTCTTGATAATGACTTCCGCGATGGACTGCACCAGATCCTTGTCCTTTTCAATTCCGCTCAGGCAGTTCCATGCGTCGCTGTTCTCCATATCAAGGAGGTTGAACATCTTGACCTCGTAGCCCCGTTCCCGGAGATAGGATGACATACTTTCATAGACCTCTCCCTTTGGGTCCACGCAGATCAGGCTCTCTTGCTCGTTGCGTTTGGCGGCACACTGGAGAATAAAGGGTTTGACCATGCCCTGGGTCTTTCCGGAGCCTGTGGAACCATAGACCATGATGTGCTCCGTCAGGCCGCAGTCGGGCCGCAGCGTCACATACTCGGCATACTTGTCATCGTCATCCGGGTCGTCTTTCAGCTTGCCCAGCAGCGTGCCGGACAGTTCCTCAATGGGGCCGGTGAGGAGTATTTTTTCCTGGGCCTTCTTTGACATAAAACCGGAGGTGCCGTGAGTGCCCTCCGCCACAATATCGAAGCCGCGCTTGTCCCGGGTGAACTTATAGCCGGAAAACCAGATATACCCCTTTTTCGTGATCAAGCAAAAGAGAAGGAAGCCGACTGCCGTGACCGCAAGGCCGGTGGGCGTAAAGACCGCCAACAGGTTTCGGATGGGGTTGGCTACCCAGATCGACCCCACCGGCTCGCCAGTGGCATTGAAGGTAGATTGGATGCCTAAATGAATGGAGTTGATCAGCATCCCGTAGAAATACCAGGCACACAGGGCGATGGGCAGATAGAACTTCCATTTCCCCTTGTGGCGGTCAAAGAACTTGTCCAGCTTCTTGCCCCAGCGGCCCGAGATGCGGTCCTCCAGCCGGGCCAGCTTTTCCGATAATCTAAACATGGGCCAGCCCGCCTTTCACCTTCAGCGGTTCGTCCGGCCAGGGATCTCCCACGGTGCAGGCGCCTCCAAAGGCGACCGAGAGTACCTGGGCATTGATCCGAAGTGCCCGGATCGGCGCACCGCGGGGAAAGATATCCAGAAGAAGTCCAGACATCTGCCCCTCCAGCGCGGCCACCAGGATCTCATGCCGCCCCTGTTGGCAGGCGTCCCGGCAGACACGCTCCAGGCGGCGCAGATCCATGTCTACCGCGATCACCAGAGGGTTTCCGTCCACATGGCCGTCCGCCTCCGGGAGCCGGTCATCCTCCGGTTTCCACCGGGTGCCAAAGGCGGCTTTGGCAATACGGGCGCGGTAGCCGCTCTGCCGCATGATGGCCAGCTGCATGACTCCGGTATCATCGCAGGACACCAGGCAGACGGGAATGCCCATGCGGAGATAGGCGTGGCTGTAATCCACAAATCCCTTTTTCCCGTTTCGTTCAGATGGGGCTTTGCTGGTAAGCACGTCGTAAATGTCCCGATAGCTTTTTCCGGCCAAAAGAAGTGCCTGTGGCGTGTCCAGGCGCTCGCTGAACACGCTGGCCAAGTTATGGAGATGGGCCAGTTCATTGTTCATGAAGAACCCTGGATTTTGCGGACTAACATATTCGATCAGATAGGCGCTGTCACCCCAATGGCCAAAACCGGCGCAGCTGGCGGCATTCATCAGGTTGCCTTCGCCGCCGCGTAAGATAAAGGCTGGGAGAAAGACTGGCTGGCGCTTGAGCCGTTCCACTTTATCATAGGCAGGCTCGATTCCTGCCCCCAGGTAGGTAAACAGGATCGTTCCCACTTCCAGACGGCGGCGCAGGGCCGGACTCTGTGCATAGGGACGTTTTGTGGGTGGGCGGCAGGTAAGCTCCAGGGAGGAGAGAAATTGATAGCCTACCGGAGAGGGCATCAGGTATTGCTTGTTGCGGGAGTAGGTCAACAGGCCCAGAGCAGATAAAAGCTCCGCCTCTCGGCAGAGCTGGTTCAGGGCGGAAAGGGACTGGAGCGGAGCCAGCGGGAGCCATTGATAGGTCCCTGCAAGCCGGAGCAGGCCGAAGTCCCTGCGGTCATAGAGCATAGGAAGGCCCTCCTCTCAGATTTGATGCTGGAATGTAACGGAAGGCAGCATAGGACGTCTACATTTTTCGTTTGTAGCAGAAGTATGGAGCGGAAATGGCCGGGGCGGGACATAGCTTGACGGTCTGGACCTCCGGTTACACGACGCTTCGTATGTAACCGGCCATCGTGCGTGAAAGTGTGTGGAAAATGTGAGAGATGGTGCGCGGTGATTTCCGCGGTATGTAACCGACTGTCGCCCCACATTCGCAGGGAAAATGTGACGGAATATCATGGGGAAAACGGGTAGTGGTCGGCACGCATAAAGAAAAAGTCTCCGGCGTCCGAAGCCGGAAGAACATAAATGTGGCACGTCTGCTCCGAAGATCTCTGGGACAGCAGGCATACACCCAGGCTGTACTGGTCGTCGTCTGCCACGAGGCGACCCTTGATAGCATTGGATACGGCTTTCCACCCTTTGTTGTCCTGGTCATAGACCTGTCTGGAGGCAATATCACAATACTCGACGATCACCAGCAGAGCTTCCTCAAAAACAGGAAGTTTTCCATGTCTCCGCTCGAACTGGTCCAACAGTCTGGTCACGGTATCGGTCAGCCAGAGGGGGCTTTCAAACCGGCAGTTGGGGAGGAGGGTGTTGAGGCGGATATGGAGCCAGCCGAATTCATTCCGCTCAATATGTCCGGCGATCTCCAACGGTTCCAGTTCCGGCTTCCGGCCGATGGGAGCGGCAGGGGGCAGATAGCAGGCGCAAAGCGCGCGCATTTCCACCGCCCCGCACTCCATCTGGGCGGATACGCGCTCCAGCTCCCGTGTCAGAGGTTCAGACGGGCCTCCTCCCTCTTCCAGAAGGACGGCAAGCCGTCCGCTGGTCTTGTATGCTTCAAAGGTGAGTTCCTGAATGCGTGCGATATGGTCTTTCTGTTGGGGCATCGTTTTGACTCCTTCGCTTGTTTTTTTCAGCAAAATCGTTTACAATACATGTGATAAATCATGTGATTCAGACTGGAGGTGCCAACATGGAAGAGCGTGTATATTCCCGTGAAGAACTGACCGATATTATCATCCCAATCCTGCAAAAATATAAAGCGGAACAGGCGATCCTTTTTGGCTCCTATGCCCGCCAGGAGGCGGACGCACGATCGGATATTGATTTGCTGGTAATTGGCGGGCCTCATTTTGACCCAACGGATGTGTTCTGCATCGCAGAAGATCTGCACCGAGCCACCGGGAAACAGGTGGATGTGTATGAACTGCAGGAAATCAATGCCGGAACCAGCTTTTTCCATTCCATCTTCGCTGAGGGAGTAAAGATCGCATGAAATACAGCGACTTGCAGAGGCTTGAAAAGATTTACATTACGACAGGGAAGCTCCTGGCGTATTTAAGAGATGCTGGTATCACAGCACAAATTGTTTCAGAACAGGAACCGGTTCGCTGGGCCATCACAACTCCACTCTATAATATCGGGGAACATGCATATCATCTTTCTGCCGAGTTCAAAGAGCGTTACCCAGAAGTTCCCTGGGCAAAAATTTCCGGTCTGCGCCACCGGCTGGTGCACAACTATGATGATACAAACTGGAGTCTGATTTGCACAATCCTCTTTGAGGTTCTTCCAGACTTTGAAAAATCCATTGAAAAAATTTTACGAAAAGAAGCGGGAAAGTGATTCCCGCTTCTTTTCTTATCCATCCGACTTTCTGGCCCGCAGGTCAGTAGGCGAGGTGGTAATGGCTTCGTACTCTCTGGGAGAGACATGGACGGCAATCGGAACATGGTTGTGGCCGATGCACAGCAGACCCTCGCCGCGGCGGAACCGGGTGATCATCTTGGTCTCCTCCTCGGTCAAATTGAGAACTTTTTGGACCAGCCGGGCCTCCTGTTCTTCCATCTGCATGATGAATTTGATGCGGCAGCTGTCCAGGATACCTTTGCCGTACTTTCCGTTGTCCAGAGCCATCATATCGGCCATGCCCTGGGAGGTGACGCCGGCGATGCCGCCCTGGGAGCGGATCAGTTTGACCATACGCATGGTGTAGTCCGCAGCAAGAGGATTGGAGTTGGCCCCCAGCAGCTTCCACAGCTCGTCGGAGAGCAGAGCGGTCCCCACATCTCCGTTCTGCACCGTAATATCGGTGGCAAAGCCGGTGGCCGCATAGACAGTGGCCAGCTGAAGATCATCAGGGATGTCAGTCAGGTCGATCACGATGTAGGGGTTCTCTGTATCCACGTTGGTGTGCCCTCCCATGGAGGCCGCGGAGCCGGTGACATAGCGGGTGAGGATCACAGACAGGTGCTTGGTCTCCGGCTTTTCCCGCAGAATGTCATACCACTCCTGAATGACGGGCATCTCTTTGACGGTCACACCGTCCTCTTCAAAGAGACTGGCGTTATCAAAGGTGATCCCCCGGCGGCCATAGCACTCAATCAGGGAGGCGTCGATGTAGTTCATATCTTCTTCCGTAAGGTTCCGCTTTTGCAGGGAGTACCACACAGAGAGCCAGGAAACCTTTTCCGCAAGCAGAGACTCACGCCGCTGGGTACCTCCGCCCCTTGTGGCATAGGGGGAACTCTTTAGCCGCCGAATATCCATCAGGCCAATGCAGTCCGGAGAGGACGGCCCCAGCTTGATAAACTGACCGCCCACCGCCTCGCAGAGGGGACGATACTCATGCCCCTTCTCTGGGACGATGTAGATTACTTTGCGCTGCTGTTCCCGGAGCCGCTTCCCGATGCTCTGGAGCAAGGTGGACTTGCCGGCGCCGCTGTTTCCGAAGGCGGCGAAGTTTCCGTTGGTGTACTTATAGTCGTCGTACAGGTCAATGAAAACAGGAGAACGGTTGTAGAGATTGAGTCCCAGGAAAATGCCTTTCTGGTCGCTCAGCTCGAAGGAGGCAAAGGGAAACGCCGCAGCCACGCCGGAGGTCAGCGCATTGCGGCGGCTTTTCCGCTCAATATCCGCATCGGAGATCAGCAGTGGAAGGAAAGACAAAAATGCCTGCTCATGCTTGTACTCGCATCGCTTGGCAAGCATATCGGAGGCCACACACAGCGTTTCTACCGCAGTCATCCGCTGCTCCAGAGTATCCGGATCATCCGCAACGACCTCGATCAAAGTGTGCATATAGTAGAAGTCCTGGCCCTCCCGGTTCATTCCTTCCTTCAGGTAAAGACCGGCGCCGATAGCGTCGCCCAGCGCCTCAAAATCCTGACGGGTATCACCCACATCCCGCATCCGGGAGCGATTGATCATCGTAGTCTGCCCGATGGAACTTACCGTTTTCTCTCTGGGTTGCTTGACCAGATGGAAACTCAGGCTCACGCCGTCTCCTGCCTCGATCAGAGGGGTCAGCCAGCCCTTTCCCACGACGGTGGAGTACCCATACCCGCTGATATAGAGATAGGCGTGATAGACGCCGTCCAGCAGAAGATAATCGGCGTGATGGGTGTCAATATCGGGCGGTGCGATCAGGTCGGGGATCGTAGTGGCTCCGGCCTCCAGACGGGACAGGGCGGAGACAGGCTTCTTCTGGAACCAGCGCCGGCGCTTTTTCCCGGCGGACTCCTGTTCCGACCGATCCAGCTCCTTCAGCGCTGCCTCGTCGTAGATGCCGTGAACCATGCCCAGCATATCGAATACACCTTCCGGTAGCCGGATTTGCTGGGAGGTCCGCTTGTTGAGGAGCTTATAGAACAGTTCCAGGATAAAATTATCCGTATATTCCGGCTCCAGCACAGTCACGCCGCACCGATCCAGGTACCGCCGGGCCACCTCCGCTTTCTCGTTGAGGACAGCCGCAATGGCTTCCGGCGTATGGTCTGTGGCCTTCATCGAAGGGTCGTAGGAAAAGGACAGAAAAAAACGATGGGTCAGCGCCTCTCGCTCTACCAGCTGCGGCACATAGTCCATGCTCTCCATGAGCATAGCGCGGCACCTCTCATTGGTCTCGCGCTCCAGATATCCACGCAGGAGTTTCAGGTAGCCGTCCAAATCGAAGGGCTGTGTCAGAACATTGATCTGCAGATTGGCGGGCGCGATTTTGAGATAGGCAGCAAAGTCCTCAATGGCCGCGCTCTTGTCCATGCCGGACATGGTATAGAAATTGACGGGGAGCAGTTCCAGGATCTTAATGAAGTCATCGCCCAGATCAAAAACCGTAACTATCGTTTTATCATTTATATGGATGATCTTTCCTTTGAGGAATTTGAAATCGAATATAAATATCTGAAGGCAGTGATCGAGGGCGGTCTTGAGAAAAAACCGGACAATGTCCTGATCTATGCCACAAGCAACCGGCGTAATCTTGTCCGTGAGCGTGCCACAGATAAGCTGGAGATCGCAGATGACAATGATCTGCATTCCTCCGACACCGTGCAGGAGAAGCTTTCCCTGGTATATCGCTTTGGTGTCCGTATCTACTTTGGCAAACCGGACAAAAAACAGTTCCAGGAGATCGTCCGTACACTGGCAGCTCGTTATGGAGTTACCATGCCGGATGAGGAACTGCTTTTGAAAGCCAACCAGTGGGAGATCTCTCACGGCGGACTGACCGGACGTGCAGCGCAGCAGTTTATTGATTACATTGTGGGAACAGAGGAAGAAAAAAAGAAATAGTTTACCTGTGTATTGGGGGAAAGGATGAAAAACTATGGCGGTGACAACCTTTGCAGCAATTGATATAGGCTCCTATGAAGTCAGTATGAAGATCTTTGAAATGTCAAAGCGGATCGGCTTCCGGGAGATCAATGATGTCCGTTACCAGCTGGAGCTGGGCCGTGGAACTTATGCTGCAGGACGGCTAGAGATGGAGACTGTGGATGAGCTCTGCGAGACCCTTAATGATTTTAAATGCATGATGGCTGAATTTGGGGTAGAAAGCTGGCGTGCGTGTGCAACAAGCTCTCTCCGTGAGCTGGAAAATCCGGTGATCATCCTGGAGCAGATCTATCAGAGAACTGGTATCCGGGTAGAGATCCTGAGTAATGCGGAACAGCATTTTCTGGGATATAAATCCATAGCTGCTATTGAATCCGGCTTCAAGAAGATCATTCAGAAAGGAAC
>OIDP01000579.1_pt1 | contig 15113 bp, 14 predicted proteins | sample 1581591 | NCBI WGS metagenome assembly OIDP01 (sample SAMEA3882552, study PRJEB24775) | human gut metagenome | biome: human-associated habitat; feature: intestine environment; material: feces | place: Netherlands | collected 2009/2010 | reverse complement strand
ATAACGCATAAAAACACCCTCCTTACTGGTTGTCCAGTAAAGAGGGTACATATCAATGGTTCTTCCGGGGGTTCTTTATATAGCTAATCTGAAAATCTTATAATTAGCAGATTTCTGCTCCTGCCGGCATATCCTTTTCCGGTGTCAGAAGTGCTAATTCTCCATTTTCATCCTCTGCGCAAAGTAACATTCCTTCAGATAATACACCTGCAAGTTTTGCCGGTTTTAAGTTTACTAATACCATAACTTTCTTGCCGACCATTTCTTCCGGTGTGTACTGTTTGCGGATACCGGATACAATCTGTTTTACCTTGCTTCCGATTCTTACCTGTGAACACAGTAATTTCTTGGATTTCTCTACTGCCTTACACTCGATGATTTCACCAACCTGGAACTGCATTTTCATAAAATCATCATAAGTGATTTCTTCCTTTGGCTCAATGTCGATGACAGCGGCATCTGCTTTTGCTTCTGTCCCAACTTCTTTACCTAATGCTTTCTGCTCTGCTTCGAATTCTGCTTTCTGGGCAGCGCGGATTGCTTCTACCTTCGGCATTACTTCCTTCGGGTCTAATCTTGCGAAGAGAATCTCCGGTTTCTCCGTTACTTTATTATCATTTGGATAAAGTCCAAACTGATTCAGCTCATCAAATCCACGCAGTCCTGTATTAAGCTGCGCTGCGATTTTCTCAGCAGTCTCCGGTAGGAAGCTTGCTAAAAGGCTTGCGCCGATAGCGATGGACTCGGTCAGATTATAAAGCACTTCGCTTAAGCGGTCTTTCTTTGCTTCATCCTTTGCCAGTACCCAAGGTGCTGTTTCATCGATATATTTGTTGCAGCGGCGGAATACGTTAAATACTTCTGTAATGGCATCTGCCACACGAAGTCCGGACATCTTATCTGCAATCTTATCTCTTGCGCCGGTTACGACTGCCTTCAAGTCATTATCTACTTCTTCTGTGACTCCGGTGCTCTTTACGACACCGTCAAAATATTTATTGCTCATGGAAATGGTGCGGCTTACCAGGTTTCCAAGGATGTTGGCAAGGTCGGAATTGAAACGCTCTACAACCAGCTCCCAGGTAATGATTCCATCATTTTCAAATGGCATCTCATGCAATACGAAATAGCGGGTTGCATCTACACCAAAGAGGTCTACCATATCATCAGCATAGATTACATTTCCCCTGGATTTGCTCATTTTCTCGCCACCCTGTAAGAGCCATGGATGTCCAAATACCTGCTTTGGCAGTGGCAGGTCTAATGCCATTAAGAAAATCGGCCAGTAAATGGTATGGAAACGGATGATGTCTTTTCCAATCAGATGTAAATCTGCCGGCCAGTTCTTCTTGAATAAATCGGAAGAATTGCCATCTGCATCATATCCAATCTTGGTAATGTAGTTGGTCAGTGCATCCAGCCATACGTATACTACATGCTTTGGATCAAAGTCTACCGGAATTCCCCAGGAAAATGAGGTTCTGGATACGCACAAATCCTGAAGTCCCGGAAGTAAGAAGTTGTTCATCATCTCATTTTTACGGGATACCGGCTGAATAAATTCCGGATGAGTGTTGATATGCTCGATTAAGCGGTCTGCATATTTGCTCATTTTAAAGAAGTATGCTTCTTCCTTTGCCGGCTGCACTTCACGGCCACAGTCCGGACATTTTCCATCTACTAACTGGGACTCCGTCCAGAAAGACTCACACGGAGTACAATAAAGTCCCTCATAGGAACCCTTATAAATATCACCTTTATCATAAAGTTTCTTAAAAATCTTCTTAACCTGTGTCTCATGGTCTTCATCGGTAGTACGCACGAAATTATCATAAGAAGTATTCATCAAATCCCAGATTCTCTTTACTTCTCCGGCAACTTCGTCTACGAACTGCTTCGGTGTAATTCCTTTTTCCTCCGCCTTTAATTCAATCTTCTGTCCATGTTCATCGGTACCGGTCTGGAAATATACATCATAGCCTTCCAATCTCTTGTATCTTGCGATTGCGTCTGCCAGTACAATCTCATAAGTGTTTCCAATGTGCGGTTTACCTGATGTGTAGGCAATCGCGGTGGTCATGTAAAACTTTCCTTTGCTGCTCATCTTCATTCTCCTTTTTATACTTTTGGTGCTCCTCAAGTGTTCCTGCGAGCTGCCTTTCGCTACTCGCGACCTGAGAAACTTCGTTTCACAGGTTTTACGGTATTTCTCAAGTGTTCCTGCGAGCTGCTTTTCGCTACTCGCGACCTGAGAAACTTCGTTTCACAGGTTTTCGCGGTGCTCCTCAAATGCTCGTGCAAGCACGGCATTTTCATCGCTACTCGCGAAAAAAAAATCCCGCCTTCTAATGAAAGAAGACGGGTGTTATCCGTGTTACCACTTCTATTTTACACATACCTTACAATATGTGCCTCATGAAGTATCCTGCAATACTTCCCGCTATAACAGGCGGTCCTGTCGAAGCTTTGTCTCTTAAGATTCAGCCCCGCCACTCCAAAGCCATCTTCCATCTATCGCCCTTGATTCCATCTCAGCTAAACCCTGCGGTTTATTGGAACTCTCTGTACAATTTCGATAAATGTACTCTCTTCTTCCTTGCGTTTATCATCTAGGTGTAAAACTAACACAATTTATTTGAAAAGTCAACCTTTGCAACCGGACCATCCGATATCCTTAAGCTTCACAAATTGCCTTTATCATCTGGTAAATCTCATCTTTATTTTTCTGCAATACTAATTCAAGTTCAGAATACAGAAGATTTTCTGCCAGATTAAAATAACGTCCATCTACTGTAGTTGTTTTCTTTCCCTGCTCCTGGCGCGTCTTTTTCCTCTGATAGATTAGCTTAATAATACAATTTGTTGGAATCTGCTACAAAATCCGGATTTACAATGTCCTTTATTTTGCATACTCCATTTGTTGATTTTACAATATATGCTCCAATTGGATACATTTTCTCACCTCTGACACCGCATATTTTCTCTTTTTATGATAAACTTTTCAGTCTGCGATTTCAAAGGCACTTTTTCACAATTTTAGAATTGCTATGGTTGTATATTTATTCCACATGGAAATACTGTACGCTTCCTGCCAGCTGGTCAGCAATCTCACGAAGCTGCTCTGCGCTCATGTATACCTGCTTAAAGGTATCTACAACCTCTTCCACTACCTTCTGGGTATCCTGCATGCTCTCGCTCTGGCTCACAATGATCCCCTGCCGCTTTCACCGGCTCTGGCTGCCTCAATGGATGCATTCAGACTGAGTAAATCCGTTTCTGCTGCTTTTTCACTGGATTGATGCATGAATTCCGCATTGCTGTTTAAGGCCTCTACCTCTGCGGAAGTCTCTGTAATATTTTCTCCCATCAGACGCATATGCTCAGAAGTACTCTTTGAATTTTCTGCCTGTTCGGCAGAATTCTTCACAATCCGGTTTACAGCGGAGCGTACCTTATTCATCGTTCCATTGGTATGATTTTCTCAAAACAAATGGGTAGGTTGTCCACTAATCTTCAAAGATATTCAGTTTTGCTCCACATTTTCCACAGAACTCTGTGTCCTCCGGCACAGTTGCGCCACACTGCGGGCACTGACGCGCTCCTTTAATCTTTAATACTTCCTCTTTCATATGGTCAATTGCTGCAAATGCCTCTGCAATTGCCTGCATCTGCTGTCCATATGCACCATCTGCTTCTTCCTTGTGGTCTTCATAATAAAGCTTTCCAATCTGTGCATACTGCTTTTCAATAAAATCCTCTTTTGCCTTGATGTCAAAGTTTAACTTTGCAATTCCGGATAAATCTTTTGCCTTCTGTGTGACATCCTTTCCTGCAGTTACCAGTTTCTCTCCCATGCGGTCAAAAAAATCCATTGTGTATCCTCCTGTTCTTACTATATTCCCCTGCGCGTCCGCACTTTACCTGATTATATACCTCTTGATATTGCTTTTCAATTGGGCGAATCTTAAAAAAGAATAAAGTTTATACGAAATGGATATTCCCACCGTTTATCGAGTCCGGACGCGATATAAGGGCTGCTAGGGGCACTAAGAATACCGAATGTCCGTGTTGTTCAGCAAAGTGCGGATGCATGATAAGAGCAGCTAGGGGCACTTGGAATTTCGGATAGTGCCAGGCAACGCCGGCACAGGGACGTGCCGGTGAGGCGCAGATGAACATGGATGTGAATTTGCGCCGGTTGCCAGCCAATCTCATATCCCTTCGAAATTCTTAGTGCCCCTTGCCGCCCTTATGTTGCATTCGGACTCACTGAACAGCACGGACATTACGCTTCTTTCACCCCCTAACGCTTTCCCCGGAAAACTTCATTCTTTTTTAAAGATTTTTCCAGATAAAATGTGCTATACTCTAGGTACGAATGCGAACCACAAGGAGATATCTATGAAGCAAAGATTTATTGCCCTGATTTGTATTGCCACCCTGGTCTTTTGCGGATGTGGTGGGAAGAAACAGTCTTCTGTACAGACGGATTCCGGCAGTGAACAGCCGGACGCTACAGAAGAGTCAACAGAACAGTCCCGGAATGACCCGGTAACAATAACATTTAATTCCAAAACAGAGACTTATCATGCCGATGATTTATCTACTGTTTTATTATATACCTCCTATCAGAAACCCATGGTGACCATAGACGGTCATCCGAAGATTTCCAAAACCATTACACAATCTTTAAACGAAGAACTGGATGCTTTCCAGGATGCCCGATTAGAAAGTCTGCTTTCCGCAAGAATTTCTTTTGCTGAGTCACCGGATTCCTTTTCCGCCTATCACTTAGATGAGGATTTTTCCTGTACCAGACAGGACAGCCGGATTATCTCTTTTGAGAGTACCAGAAAAGAATTTACCAGTGGGGAGACCCACAGTGCTGCTTATGGTGGGTTTAATTATGATCTGGAAAATGGCAAAACACTTTCTCTTTCTGATATTGCTACAGATTCCAATGCCCTGATAAACAGTGCACTTTCTTTTATTAACCAGCAGCTTTTGTTACCGAACTACAACAAAATCAGCCAGCTTGCCAAACATGACGGCTCCGATGTATCTTCGAACCTTTTAGAACATGTACTGAGGGATGGCAACTGGTATTTTACCAAAGGCGGTATTACCTTTATCGCCAATCATGGTGCTATTACACCATCTTATTCCGGTACACTTTTATTTTCCGTTCCTTATCAGCAGCTGAATGCCCTGAAGGCTGAATATCATTACACCGGTAATTTTCAGCTGAACGCTTTAATGGGGTCTGCTGTTTCTGCAGATATGGATGGAAACGGAGAAATGGATGCCGTCTACTATGACACCACTTACAACGAAGAAACGGGAATGCTTTCTTCTACCCTGACGGTAGATGGAACAGATTATTCTGAAATGCTTTATAATGGCAACTTTACACTGTCCCGCAGTGCTGCCTCCGATATAACAAATGAATATTATCTCATTGACCTTGATACAACAGATGAATATATCGAGCTTGCCATCCCGGATGATGGATTAAGAACAACCTATTTCTTCCGCTATGCCGGCTTTCATCTGGAATACTTAGGTTCCATTCCGGACCTGATAGACAGCTCCACCTTCCAGCTTAACAATGTACTTTCCCAGTTAGAAGAATCGGAAAATTAGTCAGCATCCTGCAGAATCTGCCACCGGCAGCTTCTTACAGATATTTTTGCTGCGCGCATAACACAATAAGAAGCCCACAATAACGGGCTTCTTATTTCTTATCAAATATATTATCTCATACAGATATAGACCATATATCCCGCATAGGAAAGCAGCATAATTGCTCCTTCAATGCGGTTTATTTTCTGCCTGCTCCAGGCAAACAGCAGTACCATTATGCTCATTGCAATTAAGATTACAATATCAATCACATTTTCCATGATAAAGGCGACCGGACTTATGGCTGCGGCAATACCAAGAACAAAAAGGATATTGAAAATATTAGAACCAATGACATTTCCCAAAGCCATATCTACTTCATTTTTACGGGCTGCCACAATAGAGGTTACCAGCTCCGGTAATGACGTTCCCATTGCTACTATCGTAAGCCCGATTAAATTCTGGCTCAAACCGAATGCTGCTGCAATAGCAGACGCACTGTCTACTACCATGTCGCCACCAAATGCAATGGCTGCTGCTCCACCTACAATGTATACAAGACAGAGCCATACCGGGATTGGCTTTGCACGTTCAATCTCATCTGCTTCTTCAGAAGCATCTGTTGTAATTCCTGCTGTTCTTGCCTTTAATGCAGAACGCACCATCCAGAACATGAAGAGAGCAAAGAAAAGCAATAAAATCACACCATCTATTCTGCCAACGCTCATTCCAATGTAACCCAGCACTAAAAGCAGGGCTGCCATAAGCACAGAAAACGGAAATTCCTGCTTTAAGGTTTTTTTTCCTACTGCAAGTGGTGTAATTACGGCACAGAAACCACAAACCACCATCAGGTTAAAGATATTTGAGCCAACTACATTACTGACTGCCAGGGCATTGTTTCCGGAAATAGCTGCTGCCACACTGACGGCACATTCCGGCAGGGATGTTCCCATTGCCACTATCGTAAGTCCGATAATCAACGATGGCACCTTTAATTTCTTTGCAATTCCCGAGCTTCCTTCTACAAAGAAATCTGCTCCTTTAATTAACAGTACAAAACCAACTACCAGTAATACATATGTCCAGATTGTTGTCATATTATATTCCTCCTTCTTTTAAAATGCCAAAATTCCAAGATGCTCCAGCAAAATCTTAAGTCCGATTAAGATAAGAATTATACCGCCAGCCAATTCCGCCTTCTTCTTATATCTGTTTCCAAAGAAGTTTCCTACATACACACCAATGACAGAAATCACAAAGGTCGTAATCCCGATGATGGAAACTGCCTCAACGATTGGCACCTGCAGAAATGCAAATGTGATTCCAACGGCAAGGGCATCAATGCTGGTTGCGATTGCCAGAATAAACATCTCTTTGAAATCCAGTGGCGGGTCCATTTTCCCGACTTCTACTGCTTCATCCTTTTCCCGGATTGCTTCCACTACCATTTTTCCACCGATAAATCCTAACAGGATAAATGCAATCCAGTGGTCAATGCTTGTAATATACTGTTCAAACTGGCTTCCCAGTACCCAGCCAATAAATGGCATCAGTGCCTGGAATCCTCCGAAGAATAAGCCAATTACAAGACATTGCTTTTTGTTTACCTTCCGCATGGAAAGTCCCTTACAAATAGACACTGCAAAAGCATCCATCGAAAGACCTACTCCCATCAGTAAGAGTGTAAAGAACATTACCATAAACACAAATTCCTCCGATAGTATATTTAAAATGAGACTCATGTATGCAGTTATCCTGTGCTGCATACATGAGTCTCATTCATTAAGATTTGCCAGGCCTTCATCAGACCGAGGTTGTTGACAAATCACGTATTCACGCGAACTACTCCCTCACGGATTGTTATTCAAATATACGCTAAATGATAATTTATGTCAATTCTTTCCATTCTTGTTCTTCCTAAAATACAATTTCTATGGTGGTTCCCTCATCCAGCTCACTGTCTAAGTGAAGGGCAGCATTATGCTGTGCCACAATGTGCTTTACAATGGCAAGTCCAAGTCCTGTTCCGCCGGTGGATTTCGAACGGCTTTTATCTACCCGGTAAAACCGCTCAAATACACGTTCCTGGCATTCCTTTGGAATTCCGATTCCGGTATCCGCTACACTTAAGAACGGACGCTCATCCTTTGTTCCTACCGTTACTGTGACATTTCCGCCTGGCTTATTATAGCGGATGGCATTGCTGCAAAGATTATAAAAGACTTCATCCATCAGTCCCTTGTTTGCCATGGCCATGGTGCTTTCTCCCTGCAACGTCAGCCTGATTCCCTGCTTCTCTGCTGTCACCTGCATCATCTGCACACAGTTCTCTGCCAGTTTATAAAGGTCGATTCTTTCCATTTCCATCTGGTGGTCTGCTTCATCCAGTTCTGAAAGCTTTATAATATCATTAATCAGGCTTAACAGCCGGTTGGCATTGGAATGTATCTCATTAGAGAAACGGATGGTATCCTCTTTACCGGTCATTCCGTTTCCGATTAACTCCGCATAACCGGAAATTGCCGTCAGCGGTGTCTTTAATTCATGGGATACGTTCGCGGTAAATTCCTGGCGAAGCTGCGCATTATTGATAATATTGACGTGCTGCTCCTTAATAGTATTCACAAAAGGCCGGATTTCTTCATATACATTATTTTCATCCACCAGCATAATATTCGTTGCCAGCTTCTCGATAGGCTCTACCAGCTTCTTCGTCAGATAATGGGAAATTCCCATACAGACAAAGAGGATACAAAGTGCAATTACCAGTACAATCACTAAAGTATTTACCATAATACGGTTTACACTGACGGAATCCCTTCCGATTCGAAGCACATTTCCATTCTGTAAACGCTCCGCATAGTAAAAGGTATGGGTTCCGGAAGTGGCCGAGTAACGGATGGCTTCGCCTTCGCCTTTTTCCCTTGCTTCAATAATTTCCGGGCGTTCATTATGATTGTCCATCTCATCCTTATTTAACAGACTTTCATATAATACTTCCCCTTCTGCTCCAATCAATGTGATTCGAAGGTCATCATCGATGGGATTATACGGGTCTTTTTCTATTCCTGCTGCAAGGTCATCTATATTCAAAAGCTCTATCACATGGGCGTAGGCTTTCAAATCTCCAAATACCTGCTCTTTTAAAATATTATAATACACTAACATAGCAGACAGCGCTGTGACCACAATGGCAAGCGCTGCTATCATAATAAATCGTATATTTATTTTTTTCTTCATGAATGCTCCTACGGCTCCATCACATAGCCCACATTACGGACGGTTTTAATCTGTTGCCCGCCATCGCCAAGCTTATGCCGGAGCGTCTTTATGTGCATATCTACAGTACGGCTTTCTCCTTCGTATTCAAATCCCCAGACCTGATTCATCAGCTTGTCACGGGATAATACAATGCCCTGGTTTATCATAAGGTATTTTAATAGTTCAAATTCTTTAAAAGTAAGCTCACAGGTTTCTCCCTGAACGGTTACGCTGTGACGCTTATTATCAATCTCTATGCTTCCACAGGCTAATGTATCACCATCATCTTCCTTTTCGGTGCGGCGGAGTAATGCTTTCACTCTGGAAATCAGCTCCATAACGCCAAAAGGCTTACTGATATAATCATCTGCACCCATATCCAGTCCACGGACTTTATCAATCTCTGTGGTCTTTGCCGTTACCATAATCACAGGAGTCTTTTCTGTTGCCGAATTTTTCCGGACACGGCTTAAAATTTCCAGTCCATCCTCTCCCGGCAGCATAATATCTAACAGCATCAGGGATGGTGCCTGCTCTGACACTCTCTGGAAGAAATCTTTTCCGTTATCAAATTCCTCTACTTCAAAACCACTGTTTTTTAGTGCATAACGTTCGATTTCCCGTATGTTTATATCATCTTCTACGATATAAATAAGTGCCATTGCATTTTCCTCCCGACTTTTTTATTTTTCCGGCAAAGCGTATTTTTCTGTATATTCTTTTATCTGCTCTGCAAATTTTCTGTTGTCTTCTTCATCCATATGTGCCGTCAGGTCATGCTCTTCTACCTCTTTATCCTGTTCCTGGATCAGGCAGACTGCAATATTGGAACAATGGTCGGATACACGCTCATAGTTGGTAACGATATCTGCCAGCACCAGTCCTAACTCGATAGAACATTTTCCTTTCCGGAGACGTTTGATATGTCGTTTCTTAATTGCTTTATTTAATTCATCAATAACCTGCTCTAACGGTTCTACGGTCTTAGCCAGTTCTTCATCATCGGCAGTGTATGCAGTCATGGTACGGCAGAGAATGTCTTCTACTGCTTTTCCAAATACATGCATTTCTTCCTCTGCTTTCTTAGAGAAAACCAGCTCCTTCTTTGTCATCTCGATAATGGAATCTACGATATTCGCTGCATGGTCCGAAATACGCTCAAAATCTGTAATACAATGTAACAGCGTAGATACATTCTGGCTGTCTGCATAAGTCAGATTCTGACTGCTTAATTTCGTCAGATAAGCCCTCAGCTTGTCCTCGTATTTATCTACAAGATTTTCCTTTGCAATAATGTCGTCCGCTACTTCCTGTGTATAATTCTCCAAAAGTCCGATTGCTTCTAAGAAGGAATCCTTGGAAAGGTTTGCCATCTCAATGGACATGCTGTGGCACTGCTCAATGGCAAAAGATGGTGTTGCAAGGAAACGGTCGTCTAATAACGGGAACTCCTGTACCTCTTTCTTGCTCTTTTCCTCTTCGGTAATCGGAAGTGTCAGATATGCCAACTTCTCCAGTCCCTTTGTAAACGGGAATAAAACTACAGTTGCAAATATATTAAAGATACTGTGAATCAGTGCAATTCCTGCTACACCAACTGTATCATTTGCAAACGGGAAATGAATAACTGCATTCAAAATACTATATAATGTCAGGAACAATACGGTACCAATAATATTAAAATACAGATGCACAAAAGCAGTACGCTTTGCATTCCGGTTTGCTCCAACAGAAGAAATCATAGCTGTAACACAGGTTCCGATATTCTGCCCTAAAATAATCGGAATAACTGAGCCATAAGTAAATGCTCCTGTTACAGACAGTGCCTGCAGTATACCTACAGATGCGGACGAGCTTTGAATCACCGCTGTCAGAAGTGCTCCTACCAGAATTCCTAAAATTGGATTATGGAACATAGTCAGTATATTGGTAAATTCAGGAACATCAGCCAACGGTTTTACTGCTCCGCTCATACTTTCCATTCCGGTCATCAATACTGCAAAGCCTAATAAAATCTCCCCTACATCAGCTTTCTTGCTTTTCTTTCCGGTCATCATTAAAACAATACCTATCATCGCAAGAACCGGTGTAAAAGAAGATGGTTTTAAGAGATTAATCCATACATTTCCACTATCTATTCCGGTCAGACTTAAGAGCCAGGATGTTATTGTGGTTCCGATATTGGCACCCATGATAATTCCGATTGCCTGGGAAAGTTTCATAATTCCGGAGTTTACAAAACCAACTACCATTACGGTAGTTGCTGAAGATGACTGAATAACAGCAGTTACTCCGGCTCCTAACAGCACTCCTTTGAGCGGATTGGAAGTTAATTTCTCCAGTATCCTCTCTAACTTGCCTCCTGATACTTTCTCCAGCCCAGCTCCCATAACATCCATTCCATACAGGAATAGGGCCAATCCTCCAATCAGTGTCAGTATTCCAAAAATGTCCATTTTGTCCTCCTTATGCATCGTATATGCATAGACTTTTCAATTTTTTACATATTTTTCGTCTTACATATACACCATATACACTTTAGAGACTTTTTGCAAGGATATTTTATCAGTTTGTAAGAATTATGTATAAGCAGTGTAAAAAATGTACTTATTTTTTCTCTTTTGTCTAAGAATTTTTAGTCAATATGGCTTCCCGTAATGGAATAGATGACCCACTCCGCAATATTGGTAGCATGGTCGCCGATACGTTCAAAATATTTGGCTACCATAAGGATATCTGCTGCCTGCTCGCCATTTTCTGCACTCTTATTAATCATCTGGATTAAATCCTGTTTTACTTTCATAAAAAGGTCATCCACAACATCATCCTGTGCGATTACTTTTTTTGCCAGCTCCATATCGCGTTTTACAAAGGCATCAATGCTCTTGATAACCATGTCTGTGGTTTCCTTTGCCATACCCTGAATCTCTTCCGGGCTGATGATATACGGTTCATCAGACATCAGCAGTGTCATCTCGGAAATATCACCGGCATGGTCACCGATTCGCTCCATATCGGTAATCATCTTTAATGCTGCAGAAATCAGACGCAAATCTCTTGCTACCGGCTGCTGCTGCAATAAAAGCTTCATGCATAAGGATTCAATATCACGCTCCTGATGGTCGATTTCCACATCATATGCCATTGCTTTTTTGGCTTTTTCCGTATCCTGGTTTACCAGGGCAGAAACTGCCATTTCAATGGCATGCTCTATCATGCTTCCCATCTGGATTAATTCATTGTTCAACTGTTCTAGCTGTCTGTCAAAACGATTACGCATTTAACCGAACCTCCCTGTAATATAATCTTCTGTCCGTTTGTCTGTTGGAACGGAGAATAATTTTTCGGTATCTCCACTCTCTATAATCTCTCCCAATAAGAAAAATACTGTTTTATCCGATACACGGGTTGCCTGCTGCATATTATGAGTTACCATAATAATGGTATAATCTTTTTTTAATTCGATTACCAGATCCTCGATTTTGGAAGTAGAAATCGGGTCCAGTGCCGAAGTCGGCTCATCCATCAGGATTACTTCCGGCTGTACTGCCAGCGCTCTTGCAATACAAAGTCTCTGCTGCTGTCCACCGGACATGCCCAGTGCACTCTTATTCAGACGGTCTTTTACTTCATCCCAGATAGCTGCCTGCCGCAGGGATGTCTCCACGATTTCATTTAATTTGGCTTTGTTGTGGATACCGTGGGTCCTCGGACCGTATGCAATATTGTCATAGATACTCATCGGAAATGGATTCGGCTTCTGGAATACCATTCCCACACGTTTACGCAGAAGATTCACGTCCATATCTCCGTAAATATCTTCCCCGTCAAGCTCTACCTTTCCTGTGATGGAACAGCCTTCCACAAGGTCGTTCATACGGTTTAAGGATTTCAGAAGTGTGGATTTACCACAGCCGCTTGGTCCGATAAATGCTGTGATCTCTTTTTCCGGGATCTCCATATTGATTCCCTTCAGGGCATGAAAGTTTCCGTAATGGAGATTCATATTGTCAATTGAAATTTTTGTATTTTCACTCATGATCGATCATTATCCTTTCGCAATTTTTCTGGCTACCAGACCGGACAGTCCGTTGATAACAAGTACAAATGCCAGAATGACTACTGCTGTTGCAGATGCCTGGTTTACATGAAGTCCCTCACTGGAAAGCACATACATGTGAAGTGCCAGGGTACGTCCGGAACCCATCAGGCTGTTTGGAACTGCCGCAACAGTACCGGAGGTATAAAGAAGTGCTGCAGTCTCACCTACCACACGTCCGATGGCCAGGATCACACCTGCCAGGATTCCAGGAACTGCGGAGGGAAGTACAATCGTAAAAATAGTACGGAGCTTGCCTGCTCCAAGTCCGAAGCTTGCCTCACGGTAAGAATCCGGAACAGATTTCAGTGCTTCCTCAGCGGTACGCATGATCAGGGGAAGTACCATGATCACCATAGTCAGTGCACCGGAAAGAAGAGACATGCCCCAGTGCAGTGCAGTTACAAAGAACAGCATACCGAACAAACCATATACGATAGATGGAATACCGGAAAGTGTCTCTGCGGTAATACGGATCAGCTTTACAAAACGGCTGCCTTTTTTTGCATATTCCACAAGGAAGATCGCTGCAAAGATTCCTACCGGAGCGGCAATCGCCAGAGATACCAGTGTCATGATCAGGGTATTGATCAGTGACGGGAGAAGGGAAACGTTCTCTGAGGTATAGGTAAGGCTGAACAGACTTGCATTCAGATAGGGAATACCTTTTACAAGCACATAGCCGATCAGGAAGAACAGCAGTGCAAACGTGATCACTGCTCCCAGCAGTGTGAGAAATGCCAGGATTCCTGCACCAGGATGTCTTGCATAAGACTTCAGCTGGTCTCCTATGGTAAGTGTATTTCTTTTTTTCATGGTTGTTTCTGCCGCAGGATCTGCAGTTACTGATACGTTAGTTTGCATACTCCGCCCTCCTGTTCAGCAGTGAAAGACTTAAGTTGATGATCAGGATAAATACAAAGAGTACAACTCCTGTTGCGATCAGTGCTTCTCTGTGAAGTCCTGATGCATATCCCATCTCTGTTACGATGTTTGCAGTCATGGTACGGACACCCTGAAGAAGTCCCTTCGGCATACGTGGCTGGTTTCCGGCTACCATGATCACGGCCATGGTCTCACCGATGGCACGGCCCATACCCAGCACGATGGCATCAACGATACCCAGTTTGGCGGCAGGTAGCACGACCTTATAGATGGTCTGCCACTTAGTAGCACCCATGGCATACGATGCCTCGCGAATGCCCATGGGAATGGAATTGAGGGCATCGATGGTAAGCGTCGTGATGGTAGGGACGATCATGATGGCGAGCACGAACCACGCTGTCAGCGCACCAAAACCAAGACCACCGGTCAGTTGTGCGATAAACGGGCGGATGATGATCATGCCAAAGAAGCCGTAGATGATGGAGGGTATGCCCGCCAGCAGGTCAACGGCGGGGCTGATGAGCTTGCGCACGCGCTTGCTGGCAATCTCGACCAGGTAAACGGCCGTACCCACGCCCAGCGGCACGCCCATGGCGAGCGCACCGACGGTCACCAGACCCGAGCCGGCAAGCAGCGACAAGATGCCGTAGTGGCCCTCGGAAGGCGCCCACGTAAAGCTAAAGAAGTCCGCCAGACCGATGTCAGTAAAGACGGGCAGCGCCGAGTACGTGGTAAAGACAAAAATCAGGATGACGGTAACGACCGCCAAGAACGCGCAGGCAAAGAAGATCAACTGCAGCGCCTTCTCCTTGATATAGGTACTGCGCGATACGAGCGCCAGCTCGCGCTTCTTGGGCGTCTGAACATTCTGCTCAGTCTGGGAGTTTTCCCGTGCTTCCATGCTACTCACTCCCCTTCTCGTCGTTGGTGACGGGGATAAAGCCCGCCTCGCGAATCTGCTTGTCCATCTTTTCGGACGTCACATAGTCGATGTAATCCTGCGCCTGCTGCGAAGGCGCACCCTTCACAAAGAAGTAAAGGTCGCGCGAGATGGGATAGCCGCCGCTCGCGACCGTCTTCTCGGACGCCTCAACATGATTGACCGAGACGGCCTTGACCGAGGTCTTGGCGTTGAGGCTATCGACGAAGCCCAGCGAAATGTAGCCAATGGCACCGCGCGAACGAGATACCACGTCGCGTACCTGGCCCGTGCCCGAAAGAACGGCCGAGCGGCGATCGAACG
>OIDP01000550.1_pt1 | contig 15686 bp, 9 predicted proteins | sample 1581591 | NCBI WGS metagenome assembly OIDP01 (sample SAMEA3882552, study PRJEB24775) | human gut metagenome | biome: human-associated habitat; feature: intestine environment; material: feces | place: Netherlands | collected 2009/2010 | reverse complement strand
ACACAAAAATCGTATCCTGCTTCAAAAAAGTCAACGCCCATAATTCATCATCATGGATCGGGTAACGAAGCAGTTCCAGCGCGATTTCTTTCTTCCTGGCATAGTTCTGTATGACAGCAAAGATATTGTCCTTGATAATGGAATTGCCGACATACTCTGCCGAGAACTGCCTGACGATGGATTGGATTTCATCAAATTTCTTGTTTTGGCTTACAAAGAGGCTATCTTCCAGAACATTGCTCATCACTTATCCTCCCATGGCTGCTCCATCCTTTTGCCATTCTCGCACACCCTAGTATGGAACAGAATCATATCGGACAGTTCATCCGCAAGTTGGATTCCCTTTCTTGCTTCCTCAGTTTTAACACGCCCCATAAACGCATGGATCACATTCGTGTCCATCGGCTTTTCCGGCATCTTCATCAGAGAATCCATCGACACGTGAAGGTATTCAGAAATCTTATGAAGTTCAATCGCGTTGATTGCTCTTGCACCATTCATGATTTTGCTCATTGTCTGCTTGGAGACTCCAATTCCTTCTGCCAGATCAACTTGCTTTTTGTTTTCTTTTTTCAGTTCAGCCTGAATGTTGTTTGCAATTATCATATTTACATCCAGCATATAATCGCCTCCTATTCTTGTACTTATATTATACGCTCTCTCGCCAAGAATATCAATCATTTGGAAACTATTTTTGAGTTTCATAATATTTTGTTTCCATTTCGGTTACAAAAGCAAGAGCGGTGGCTCTTTTTATGGAACCACCACTCTGCACTGTATCGGATTTTTAATTCTTCCGGCTTCTCTCCTGCTGCTGTTGCTGTTGGGGCTGACTTTTCTGTTTTCGCTCTTCCAGTTTGATGTGCAGGCGGTCAAGGACTGAAATCCGATTTCCGATGATACGCGGTTTCTTCGGATTATTGTTGACACAGCCATCAATCATGTTGTAATTCTGCTCTGTGCCGGATTCTTTGGCACGTTCTGCGGTGCCATTCTCCAAAAACTTCTGATGATGCAGCAGTTCCGGCTTTTGTTCTCGAAGAAACTTTTCGATTTTCTTCATAACCGAACTATCAAATCCGTAAATTGTCTGCGCCACCAAAACTCCGCTGTCGTGGAGAACAATGTCCGGTTTTTGCTTTTTTGTCTGTTCACAGACAAGCTGAACAAATCTTTGCTCCTGCACATTCTTTTCGTCAATGACTTTCCATGTATCTGTTTGGCCTTCTATCTGATAGCCACCCTCATTCAAAATCAGGTAGCTGCCCTCAGCTTTTGGTGCCAGAAAGCCATTGAACTTTACCAGTGATTCTTTGTCCACATAGTAAAATGCGGTCTTTCCTGCCGCTGTGATTGCAATAACGTCACTGACACCAAATTTTCTGATTTTGAATTTGTCGGGATTCAGGCTTTCCATGTTTTCACGAATTTTCGCTGGAACCAGCCCTTGCGACGCTTTGCCGCAATAGCTGATTTCATAATTGTCCGTAGTTATCATAAAGCCGTGTTCGATCTGATACGCATAACTGCGGCAACGGTATTCCCGATTTTTCTCAGCATCTTTGATTTGGTAAATCACAAACATATCTGTTGTCATTACTTCTCCGTCACCTCTGTTTTCTTATTTGGTTCATCTGGCTTATACCATTCCAGTTCCAGCCCCTTAAACTGCGGCTCAGTCAACCGCTGCATCTTCGGGATGCTCTGCTGAACAAGCACAGCCATCTCTGCATCCTCTGCCACAAGCAGCTGGACCTCCGTCAACACCTGAATCGTATCTTTGAGTGTCGGCTGCTCAAACATCGCCATCAGCATCAATTCCAGTTCATCAAAGCGTACATTGCTCATAACTCCATCCCTTTCTTTTTCGCTTTCTTCGGCTTATCCTGTTCCTGTGCAGGCTGCTCCTGCTTTTTTGCTTTCAGACTGCGGAGGGCATCCAGAACAGACTTTTTCGTATTGCCGCGTTCCTGCTCCTTACTCTGCTGCCGTGTCGCCATCAGCTTTTCCATATCAGAGATAGCCTGCTGCACCAGCTTATCATCCCTGAAGTAGTTGATGGAGTTGATGTTCTCGCGTTGCACTTTATCGTTCACGACCAACTCATACATTCCAACAAAGCCGCCATCTTCCTCGATGCAGAATCCAATGCACTTGTCAGCGTTCATCCGTTCAGACGGAATCTTGTCGTAGATTTCAAGTGCTTCTTCCATTGTCAGATGGTCGTGGAACTCTCCCGCAAATGTAAACTCCAAACACTCCGCGACATAAAAGCTGAGCGTTTCTTCCGGCGCAGGTCTTTCTGCGGCGAGCTTTTCTTTCAAAACTTCTGCCTGCTGCTCTGCCACCATATCGGCCTGTTCCCGCAGTTCTGCCGCGTCAATGACCTTGCCCTGTGCTGCATCACAGCCAAACTCTGCCAACAGCTCCATCATAGCCTCCTGCACAGGCTTATCTCCATCCGTTTCAAGGATGCCGCCATCCCGCTCCGTGAAGTCCTTATTATATAAGGTATAGTCGAAACCGTCCTCACAGGTCTGGATATGGAAATAGGCATCCGGCAATTCGTAGGCCAGTTCCACATCCTGCACGGCTAACGCCCCCTGCAACGGCTGGACAACGTGCTTCTGGACATACGGGTTATTCCAGCCCGGAACCGTTTTATAGTCCTCTACGATGGTGTCAATGCCGTTTTTGCACTGTAAAATATCCAGTGAACCCGGCAGCAGATCAGGATTTTTCTCCACACCCAAGGCTTTCATGTAATGGTTTGGAAGTGCTTGATACTGCGACATTGCATCGTCGAGATTTCCAAACCGCTTAATTTCAAGCGGAACAGCCTGCCGGTTCTCGACCACATAGAATCGCTTTACGAATGGCTGTTCCAATTCTTTCTGCTTTTCCAGTTTCTCTCGGTACATCGTCACAAAGCCATCCAGTACAGCCGAATGGCTGGTAACTACCCAATCTGCTCGAAATTTAATGATTCTCGCATTATTCTCCGGGGTGCCGACCTGCTCTGCCCATTCCTTATTGCTGTGAGAAAAGCGGCCATCATAGTTTTTGTAGCGCAAGGTATTCGCAAGAATGTACCCCACACGCTCCATACCATACTGCTTCACCACCTGATCAACTGCACCATCGCCAAGGTACATCCCATCATAATTGTCCGCAATCGCTTCATGGATTGCCTGCTTACACTCGCTGTTCAGCCGATAGGATGTACGGTACAAATCCACCTCGTCACTTTCTTTGGCATAGCTGAACGGCTCGTAGTAGACAGGCACATCCGAATAGTCCTGCGCGCTGTTGTCCGGCACAGGCACAGCCTTTTCAATGATCTCCGATACCACATCTTCTTTTTTCGGCATATTCCATTTTTCAGAAAGATACTCTTTTACCGCATCCAGAAATTCGTCATCGAAGCCGTTCCACAAATCCTCTGCCACCAGCTTGCCCTGCTCATCGACTGCAACGCAGGCCGCCATGTCACCGTGTTCCTCATGCTCCAGCAGAAAGAACTTCTCGCCACCAATCTCCGTTTCATCAACAGCATACCATGTGCCGATATGCCCCTCGACTGCGATGTGGTCGGAATCGCCGTGGATCAGACCACTTCTTTTCTGCTGCTGTTCCTCCATAAACTCTCGCACGGTCAACTCTGTGCCCGTGAAGTTCAGCCCTTCCTCACCCAGTTCCAGCCGCCCGTCTGCGCCAAGGTCAAGTTCTTCAGCCATCAGAACAGATGCCGCATGGTTCACCACCACAGTTTTCTCTACTGTGACAGGCTGGCCGGGGTCGTAGTCCGAACCGCGCAGATCATAGCGATATAAGCCCTCCGGCACATCTTCATCCCGCAGTCGGCCATTGCTGAAAAGACCCGGCTTATCAAAGATTTCGATTTCCTGCAATGCTTCGTTCAAAAGATTTTCTTTCTGCAAATCCAGATTCCTTTCCTTGAAAAAATCCGGCAGTTCTGCAAAGCCGATGCTGTCCACATAGTAGGCTTTGACTGTACTGCCATCATTGAGTACCACCACGTCGCTGACCGACAGCGAATGACCCGTAAAATCTGCCGGACGCTGGATATTGAACCGTTCATAAATGCCATCCAGCGTGTCCTTTTCCGTAAGCGGTGCGGTATAGATCAGGTCATAATCTGCACGGGAAACCGTTATGTCTTTCTTCTGCACATAGTCCAGCCCCATGAAACGATAGTTATGTTCCGGGTCACGCTCTGTAATCTGATAAATGCCGAACTGCTTTTCGCCGCTATTGAGCAGCACATTTTCCTGTTCTGTCATGTTCCGCTCCTGTTCCAAATCTGCTATTGCAATCTGGAAGGTATCACTTCCGCGCTCGATTTCCTCTCGTGCCGTGACAAGAATCGGCCACGGACTGATGCGGACAAGGTAAATCTGCTTACCCTCATCGTACAGCCGCAGAGCCTGTTCACGGTTTATCACTGTCAGCGGAAAATCCGGGCGCGCATACTCGTCCTCTGCATAATCTTCCCGTTGTTCCAGCAAAATCGCATCCCATGCGTCTGCCTTAATGCCGAAAATGCCATCGTGCTGCTCGATTTTCTCTTGGTTTACATAATCACCTGCCGTGCCATCACGGAACAGCGGATAAATCCTCTCACCCAGCCGATGCCATTCCCGTGCGCCTTCTTTCGTCAGCGGCAACACATCATCTTTCCGGTAGCCATAGTCGTGCATTTCCGAAAGTCCAATCATCCCATCCGGGAGATTTTCGATTTTCTCCTGTGCATCGTACATCAGGCGGTTGGCTTCTTCTTTGTCATCCTCGGCCAGTGCAGCCGCCAGACCATTCACCAGTTCTTCCGTTGCAGCCCGGTCATCCAGCTTAAAGGCATAATTCACGATGAGATTTCGCTGCTCATCATCGAAAATCGTTTTTTCCTGCTCCTTATTGGCAATCAACTTTTCCGCATACTGCATCGCGGTCATGCGCTCTACGCTCCTTTCTGCCACCGCCGTTTCCAGTTTTTCAAGAAAATCAGCAGCGGTCAATCGAATCGTATCCATCGAATCTTTCAATTCTTTCAGTTCCTTGCCGCTTGCCCAGCTTGCCACATACGGGAAAGAATAGTCAGACGTATCAATGCCCAGAGCCGAGCAGACCGTAAATGCGATGCTTTCGGCTTCGGTTTCTTTCGTGAGCCTGTCTTTTTCTTCGCCGTGCTGCTTCATGAAATCGCCGTTATGCAGCATCGCATGAGCAACCTCGTGGATCATCGTCTTTATGGTCTGGCTCTCGCCCATGCCGACTTGAATGCAGATTTCTTTGTCTGCATCACTGTAATAGCCTTTGGCATCCCCTTCGATTTCATCAAACCGCATCGGCACAGGTGATACCTGCTCGATTGCCGCCGTAAGCAGCGCATAGTCTTTAACGCTGGCCGTTAGTTCGTTCACTTCCAACGATGGAATCGGTTCACCATCCGTCTGCGATATATCAAAAACGGTCGTCAATCGGAACCTCGGAACCACATACTCCACACGTTCCATTTCCGGTTCACCGTTTTCGTTCAGCACAGCTAAGCCTGTATCTTTGTCGATTTTCTCTCGCTCCTCCACTTCCTTGATGGGAGCCGGAGCAATGATCTGGATGCCTTTTTCGCCTTTTTTGACGTAACGGTTGAACTTATTCTTCCATGCGTTAAACCCTGCCACCAGTGTGGCATCAGGCCGCTGCATTGCGATCAGCAGCGTATTGTTGAAACTGTAATTGTGAAATTTTGCCATTGTGTGCAGATACGTCGTGTACATTTCCGAAGTGAAAATGTCCTTTACGCCCTGCTCCAACCGTTCCGTGATTTCTTTCATCTGCTGTTTGCGGTCAACTGCCATGCACATCCTCCTTCTTTTTCTTGACCCATCGTGTTTTCATCTGGCGCGGATATTGGTCGGCCTGTTTCGGTGCCTTCGCGCCGTTCCATTCCAAGCCTCCGGCCCTGCCCTCACAGGTGTACCCGGCAGCTTTCAGGGATGCTCCATTTTCCGTTTCCAGAATGTAGGTAACAACTCTGTTGTAACCCATTGCCCGTGCTGCACGGTACGCCGCCGCATACAGGATGCTGCAGGCGTTTGGAGTTCCATCCGTACACAGGCGATTAACTTCCAGCGTATAGCCATCGTCCAGCCGCCGTGCCACGGGTCTGCCGCAGATAGCAACCCCCACCAATGCGCCATTGTCCGATACGCCGATAGAGAATTTATGTCCTCGTGTCGGCTTATGGTGGCGGTGATACTGCTGTACAAATGCGTTCGCCGTTTTCAGATTGATCGGTGTTAATGTCAGCAAATGCCCTCCTTGTTCAAAAACACCCCGTTAGATTCCTTGCAGAGATCTAACGGGGTTATCCTATTTACAGTTCCATATTATGACTTTTCCGCTTCTGGAATTTCTGCGGTTCTGCACTGCGATCTGCCTGCTTTGCATGAAGCTGTGCCAGCACAGAGGGTTTCCGCACATTGTCCGCAGTGCGCTCTGCAACGCGGCCTGCATAGTTTACAGGCTGGCGCGGCCTATCTGCGACTTCGGTTTCGGCTGCATCCTCGTCCACGCCCAGCGCATCCTCACTACCCTTTTCATCCATGTTGAGCAGAGAGTTCAACTCCGCAAGGCGCGCAGATTTTTCGGCCAACTCTGCTTCCTGCGCAAAAGGACGTTTGGCTTCTTCCTTTGCCTGCGCCAACTGCTGTTCCAGATTTTCCAGTCTGCGTTCCACCTGCGGCAATGCTCTTTCGATGCCTGCCAGTGCATTGGTAACGCGCAGGATATTACCCTGCGCGTCTTTGCCGACTTCCATCGAATAGTTCCACACGCCTTTGATGGATAATCGGAACACCTTATCGAAATTGTCAAACCGGGAATGCAGTTCAAACGCACCGTAGCTGCCGATCCTGCCCTCGGTGCCAGCCGCTTTCAAAGCCTTGCAAGCCTCGATAATGGCTGCACCTGCTTCCTTGCGTTCAGTGTACACCTTGCCGCTGATTTCCATAGAGAAGTGGTCTTTATCCTGCGCCAGAAGCGGTTTTGCCGCTTCCATATCGGTTTTCAGGGCTTCAATCTGACCCTTTGCCGCAGTAATTTCTCGTGGATAGCGGCGCGCAATATCCGATTCCAAGCTATAAATCTGACTGGTGTGATTAGCTTTCAGCAGTTTCAGTTTGCTGACCTGAATATCCAAGTCCATCTTTTCCTTGATGTAGGGATTGCCCGTTGCCAGTGCCTTGATTTCGGCATAGGACAGCGCGGTATCGTCCACATCATCGCAGGCACGGACAGGCGACTTGGATGTCATAATCTGGCTTATAAACTTCTGTTTATTTTCCAGAATCTGCCACATATACGAATCAAACGTATTTTCAGTGACGTAACGATAGATTTTTACCTGCTTATTCCGGTTTCCCTGCCGGAGAATACGTCCTTCCTGCTGTTCTAGGTCAGACGGCTTCCACGGGCAATCCAGATGATGCAGGGCAATCAGCCGATCCTGAATATTGGTTCCTGCGCCAAGTTTCGGCGTAGACCCCATCAGGATACGAACCTGTCCGGCGCGCACCTTTGCAAACAGGTCAGCCTTTTTGGTTTCCGTGTTATACTCGTGAATGAACGCCACTTCTTCACGAGGAACACCTTTCGCCACCAGCTTCTCCCGCACATCATCGTAGACGTTGAATGTACCATCAGCTTTTGGTGTCGATAAATCGCAGAAAATCAGCTGTGTTCCTCTATCCGACGAAGATTCTTCCCAGACCTTGAACGCATTGTCCACACAGCGATTTACCTTGCTTTCCGGCTCATCCGGCAGCATATCATTCATAAGCCGCTGGTCGAGTGCCAGTTTTCTGCCATCGTTGGTGATTTTGAGCATATTATCGAATTTGGGATTCACATTACCGTTGCGTACAGCCTCGGCACGGTCTGCAAAGGAACTGACCATTTCTTCCTGTGTTTCGCTGGGTTTCAGCACTTCGTTGATGTACTCCGCTTGCGGCACAGGCAGATTCAGCATATCCGCTGTCTGCACATCTGCGGATTCCTTGAACAGAGAAATCAGTTCCGGCAGATTAAAGAACCGGGCAAAGCGCGTTTTTGCACGGTAGCCCGTTCCTTCCGGGGAAAGCTCGATTGCCGTGACGGTTTCGCCAAAGGATGCCGCCCAATCATCGAAGTGGCTCAGCCCCATCTTCTGCAAGGTGTCATACTGGAGATACCGCATAATGGTGTACAGCTCCACCATCGAGTTGCTGACCGGGGTTCCGGTTGCAAAGGTCACGCCCTTGCCTCCTGTCAGCTCGTCCAGATACTGACACTTTGCAAACATATCGCTGGACTTCTGCGCATCGGTCTGGGCAATACCTGCGATATTCCGCATTTTTGTGTAGAGGAACATATTTTTATAGAAATGTGACTCGTCCACAAACAGACGGTCAACACCCAGTTCCTCAAATGTAACTACATCATCCTTTCTCGTCTGGTCGTTCAGCTTTTGCAGCTTTGCTTCCAGCGTTTTCTTTGTTTTTTCCATCTGCTTGACCGTAAAACTGCGGCTATCATCACTCCGGGCATCGGCCAGAGCCAGTGTAATATCGTCGATCTGACGCTCCACAATGGCTTTCTGCCGTTCCGGGGAAAGCGGCACACGCTCAAACTGCGAATGACCGATCACGATGGCATCGTAATCACCGGTTGCAATGCGGGAGCAGAACTGCTTTCGATTGCTGGGTTCAAAATCCTTTTTCGTTGCCACCAGCACATTGGCATTGGGATAGAGCCGCAGGAAATCTGCGCCCCACTGCTCCGTGAGGTGATTCGGCACCACATAGAGGTTTTTCTGCGACAGGCCCAGTCTGCGGCTTTCCATGCCGGCAGCGATCATCTGGAAGGTCTTGCCTGCACCCACACAATGAGCCAGCAGCGTATTGTTACCGTACAGAATGTGCGCCACGGCATTTTTCTGGTGCGGCATCAGAGAGATTTCCGGAGTCATGCCCTCAAAACGAATATGACTACCATCGTACTCACGGGGACGAATCGCATTGAAAATCCGATTATAGGTCGCACACAAATCCTCGCGGCGGTCTAAATCCTTGAAAATCCACTGCTTGAACGCTTCCCGAATGGATTCCTGCGCCTGCTGTGCAAGCATGGTTTCCTGCTTATTCAGCACACGGTGGTCGCCATCCGCATCGTGAATCGTATCGTAGATTTTGGTATCGCGGAGATTCAGCGCATCTTCCAGCAGCTTATAGCCGTTGACGCGCAGGGTTCCGTAAGTGTTGGTGACAAGCGGATTGCCGCGATCCAGCGACTTGCCCGAAATGTTCCATGCACCAGAAATTTCGGAATAGGTTGCCTTAATGTCAATCCCGGCATAGTAGTTCGGTGTCTTGAACACTTCTTTCATAAACTGCGTGATGTACTCCGGCTTTACCCAGTTTGCACCCAGCCGCACTTCAATTTCCGAAGCATCCAAATCCTTGGGCTGTACCCGTTTCAGGTAATCCACATTGATTTGATATTCAGCATGGTTTGCCGCAAAGGTTTCTGCTGTGGCCAGTTTTTCACGAACATTGCCAGACAAGTATTCATCCGAGGTTTCCCACTGCTGCGTCACAGGGTTTCGGAAAATCGCACCTGCCAGTTCATCCGTGATCTCCTGTTCTGTTTTACCGCAGAGCTGCGCCATGAACGGCACATCTACCTTTGCTTTCTCTCCAATGGAAAGTGCCAGGGCTTCGCTTGGCGTGTCTACTGAGGTAACAGGCTCCGGCTTACGGATGGTACGTTTGGTAAAAATATCGGCAAGCCGTTTGAAATTCTTCTCCTCATCCAGAATTTCCAGCGATGCCAGCAGACAATAACTGCTGTCCTGTCGGAATGCCCGCTTGTTGGCCGTGCTGTTGATAAGGCCATACTGCGCCTTAAATGCAGTGTACTGCTGTTTCAGTTCATTCTGCAAAAGCTGTACTTCTGCATCCGAACCATCATGCAGCTGACAATCCAACAGTTTCCGGGTGGTTTCTCGCAGAGCGATCATACCCAGCACCCGCTCTGCGGTTACGGCAGGCAGTTCCACCTTATTCATAAAGGAGTTTTCGCGGTAGTAAATCTGCCCGTCCACATTCGTGAAGCTGAAATTCTTCACACTTGGGTCTGCCGGTATAGGTTCTTCCTGTACTTCCAGTTCATCGTCGGAGATTTCCGGCTCTGTGATAGTAGTATGGATGTTGCCGATTGCTTCTTTTAACTGCTGGGCAAGGTCTGCACCTTCGATGGGCTTGACCGTAGTTTCCTGCTTGCCGTACTGGGTGCTTTCCGTTGTAATCTCACCCAGCACCATTTCCGGGTGGTCAACAAAGTAACTGTTAAGGGTAATACCCTCCGATGTCAGCCCCAGATGCACCCAATCCGGTTCGATATCAATGGGATGGTCTCTCTTTTGCAGGAAAATGATATCCGACACTACATCTGTACCGGCATTGGCACGGAATGCGTTATTGGGAAGTCGGATGGCTCCCAGCAGTTCTGCCCGCTGCGCCAGATACTTTCGTGCGTCCGGATTCTTGGAATCCATCGTATAGCGGCTGGTAACAAAGGCCACGATGCCACCGGGACGAACCTGATCCAATGCCTTGGCAAAGAAATAGTTGTGGATAGAAAAACCGAGCTTATCATAGGGTTTATCGCTGACACGGTAGTTGCCAAATGGCACATTGCCCACGGCCAGATCATAGAAATCGCGGCGGTCGGTGGTTTCAAAACCTGCCACCTTGATTTCTGCCTGCGGATACAGCTTCTGCGCAATACGCCCTGTGATGGAATCCAGTTCCACACCATACAGTCTGCTTCCCAGCATGGAATCCGGCAGCATACCGAAGAAGTTGCCGACACCCATCGACGGTTCCAGAATATTGCCTTTCTCAAATCCCATACCGTCCAATGCTTCATAGATTGCACGGATCACGGTAGGGCTGGTGTAGTGCGCATTCAGAGTCGAAGCTCTGGCTGCGGCATATTCTTCTTCCGTAAGAGCTGCTTTCAGCTCCTTATATTCGCCTGTCCAGGCAGTTTTCTCTGCGTCAAAGGCATCTGCCAGCCCGCCCCAGCCGACATAATTGGCCAGCGTTTCCTGTTCCTCCGGTGTCGCATCCCTGTGCTGGTTTTCCAAGGTTTTCAGCATATAGATGGCATCCATGTTGGCACGGAATTTCTGCTTTGGGCTGCCTTCACCGAGATGAAAGCTGTTGATGCGGTAGTTTTCTGCATGAGTGCTCTCCGGTTCTGTCTCCGGGATAGTCAAATGCTGTTCTTCACTTTGCTTTTCTCTGCCGGGATTCAGATCAACCACCAGATTATGCAGGTGAACATTTTCCTCATGCCCCAAAAGTCTTGCCAGATTTTCTTTGCTTTCCGAGCGGAAGATCGGATACACGGAATCCGGGTCCCGAAGCTCCACATCGAAAAGCCCGACTTTTTCAATCGTAAATGCCTTTCCGTCCAGATACAGCGTATCACCGACACGATAATCCGGCTGCACCGGAGCTGCCGGTTCTGGCTGCACAGTCGCAGGCTCTTTTTCAGCCTCCATATTCCTGCCGCAAATCTCCTGCAACGCCTCTGACGCACTCACATAATCGGCAAATGTCTGCACTTTTCCGTCCGAATATCCGTAATACTCTTCTTTAACATAATCCCAGATGGCAAACGCATCCTTAGAATCCGGGAAATTCTCGCCGGTCATCGTGACCACAAATCGTTCATTCGGTGCATAGCCTGACTCTCTGGCAAGTTCTCTGGCGTGTTCCTGCATTTCCAGCACCAGAGGATCTGCCTCTGCGTGAACCGATTCCAGTGCTTCTTCGGATTCCACATCCGGGAATGGAATGTCCTGCTGCAAATTCTGCTTGCTCTGTTCAACATAGAGCCAGTCTTTTGCTTCCCGTTCCTGAACTTTTTCAATCAGCTGCTGGCGGTAGGTCTCTGCCTCCCATTCGCTGGTAAACTCTTCGCTGACACCATCCGGCTCCACATGAATGCCGTCCTGAATATCATCCCAGACCGCATAGCCATCGTCTGTCTCCATCACGGTAAAACGCTGGGGTGCCGCCAGTTCACTCCGGGCATAGACATCCGCAGCCGTATTCAGCATGTTGTCCACATGCTCATTTCCGGTATCGTAGTGTTCCGGTGGCGTTGGAGGAAAGACATGGGCAGCAGTCGGCATAGGAAGCGGCGCGCCGTATTCCTGCTCCAGCTTTCGATACTCTTCCATTTCCAGAGCAGTCAGGTACTGACCATTTTCCACAAGCCGGTCTAACCGCTTATCCACCGCCGACCATGTGAGTCGCACTTCCCGGTCATGGTCATAATTGCGAAGCAGAATACCTCTTCCGTTATAATCGGCAAAACCGCGACTGCCATCCATAAAGGTATAACTGTGACCACCGATACCATATTCCGCTTTCAGAAATGCAGCTCGTTCTTTTGCGTCCCCTTGCTGCTGATACAGCGCATAAATACGGATTTTTCCGCCCTCAAAATTGGAGCCTGTCCGCAGCATCCGGTCGATTTCATCCTCAGAAATGACAAAAGCGGAGGGCTTTTCGCTCTCCGCTTCTCTGGCTGCATTTTCTGCCGCCGCATCAATTTTCTGAATCTGCTCTGCTTCGGACTGAAACAGGCTCATAAAATTTAGCTGTTGATAAGTTCCGTCAGAATGACTTCCTCTGCCTGCGCTTTCAGCATGTTCATGTGCTGCACCCAGGCCATTTGGTTCGATTTCTTGTCCGGTGCCGGATTCGCTTTCAGAAGTTCCGCCATCATCTGCTCCATCCGTGCGGTCGCGGTCTCCTGAATCTCCCACAGGTGCGGGTACAGTTTCTCGGTCAGGATCAGGTGATTGTACAGCAGCGTGTTGTTCTCCTGCAGAAACGCTCTGCGCATCCTCCCGTACTTGCCCAGGGGCTTCTGTTCCTGCACCGACAACTGGATGTCCGGAATCAGGTAATCGCCGTTCTTCGTGTAATTCAACTCCATCATAGTTTTGGCTCCTTTCTGCCTGCTTGTCTCTTTCATAGGTTCGGATCGTGCGTTCAATTTCCCGGAAGATCTGGCTGGACATTTCGCTGACCGCAGTTCCCAGCACATTGGCGGCAGCCTGCGTATTAAAATCAAAGATGTCCAGAAAATCCTCGTGTTCAAAATAGTCATCTGCATTGCCCACCGTCCGGGTAAAGACGGAATATGCGATGCTGACAGCGACAGCTCTCTTAAAGGAAGCTCCGATGTTGAGTTTATCATATCCTTCCAGATAGGAATCTGCAACGATGTCACTAATCTGCCTGCGGTTTTCCTCCCAGTAATCCCTTGCAAGGCGTTCTGCCGCTTCCATGATATGATTCTCCAGAGACCCGGCACCGGCAGGAACATCAAACGCTGCATCCAGTGCCCGAATGATCGGCTGCTCATGCTCCGCGTTCATTTTCCAGAGCTGTACCGGGCGGGAATTCTTCCGTTCTCCGGTATCTGCCACATCAAATACATACCGCAGTTTCGGCTGCTCGCCGCGCATGTCCAAAAGAGCAATGCCCTTGGAGCCACGCTTCACATAGCGGTTCATCCGATCATTCCAGAGATCGTACTCTGCACAGGCCGTCGCTTCTGGTCTCTGCTTATAGATCATCAGCTGCTCCGCAAAGGGATACTTATAAAGCCGCGCGGATGTGGTCAGAAACGCTGTCCACTGTTCTTTGCTGCCAGTGATCTGTGCCGCAGCTTCCTGTGCCATCTGCATATAATAAGCCGTTTTCGTCATCATCTGTCTTTTTCCTCCTCTCCTTTATTCGTCCGGATACAAATCCAGTGCCTCATATTCTGCATCCGTCATCTCTGCCAGTTTTGCAAGCAGCGAGGCCGTCCACCTGCGCAGATTCCTGTCCCTGCCCGTCAGACTTTTCTGCATCTTTTGAAGCTCTGCAATCAGCCCTATCCGTGTGCCAGGGCTGTAAAGCATCATGAGCATCCATTCGTCATCCGTAAAACGCATTTATAACTCCTTTTCTTCGCAGCACCTGCGAGGCGATGCAGGCGGCACCGCCTCCTGCTTTTCCTTCAGCTGATCCAGAACCGATGCTTTCTCCGTCGGTTCTTCCTTCTTTCCGTTATTGATTACGCCGTCAATCATACCGTAATCGTCTTCCATTGCCATTTCAGCGGCTTTCAGGTAATTCTCCGGTTTCAAAAATCCGGGTAGTTCCTGGAAGCCGATGGAATCCACATAGTGACAGCTTACAACACCATTCTGCCGTAAAGCCACGATGTCAGACATAGAAAGACTATGCCCAGTAAAATCATCAGGGCGGGAAACATTGAATTTCGCATACAGTTCCTCCAACATCGTATTCTGATCCTTGTAGGGAAGCAGCGGAGCCGTATAAACCACTTCATAATGGTCAATATCCGGCTCCAGCCCCATCCGTTCCAGTTCGCGCATAGACGAAAAGCGTTCATATACCGTATCCTCGCTGCGGCGAAGCTGCAAAATCGCATACTGGTCGGTAGTACTGTCGAGAAATGCCATCATTCTTTCGTCCGGTGCCTGCGTTCCATGCACTTCATCCCATTTTTCAATTCTTGCCATCGTTCATTTCTCCCTTCTCCATAAACGGCAGGCCGTTTTCCTTTGCTTCCTGCCGCTGCTGTTCCCGCCGCTTTTCACTATAAGGCGGTCGGATACCGACGCAGCGTTTCGGAATCGTATAAGTGACCGACCCATGCTCCCGGTGCTCCAAAATAAACTGCTCCGGATACTGTTTTCGCAGTTCCCGAAGCTTCTTAATCAGGCGGCTGTCATGGGTATAAATGCTGGCGGTTTCCAGTTCATTATCAAAATTGATGACGGTTTCCTGCTCTGCCTTCGTAAGCTTATATTTCATCGCTCCGCCTCCTTCGCCTTAGCAGCTTTCACCGGCGTATCCGTTCTGGAAGACAAATCCGAGAGTTTACCCAGCACAGATTCCCGTCTGCTGTTTTCCGCTTCCTCTGCACGATCACAAAGTTCATCATAGTCAATCCGCGTCATGGTGCGGCCACCGAATCCATAATCCGAAAGAATCTGGTCTCTGGCTGCATTCATGCTGATTTCCGGGTTGTCGATCTGTCCACCGTCAATTTCCGTAAAGTCCTTATGATATAAGGTATAGTCGTAACCGTCCTCACAGGTCTGAATGGCAAGAAAGCCCTTGCTTCCCAAATCCCATGCACTGCGTTCTTCCGTAATCAGCGGCTCCGGGCGGCATGTACCACCGCCGCGTTCCAGCATTTCTGCCAGCTGACAGATGTGCAAAACATCATACCCCAGGCGCAAATGATATTCGTCCATATATTCGCAGCGAGCTGAGAACTTCCGGTTCGGATACTCGATCTCCACTGCACTGCCATCCGGAATTTTGAACCGATCCTCGTAGTTGCTGGTGATAAACCGGATATTTTTTGCATTCTCCAGCTCAGGATCAGCCTTTTTCATCTGCCAGAGAACCTTTCTGCCGCCGCGTACCTGCTCCAGCATCTCCGGAGCTACCGGCGCAACGGCAAGACCGTCAAGCTGGGGAATCTTCTGAAGTGCTACCACCCTTGCGCTTTCTTCCAGC
>OIDP01000536.1_pt1 | contig 15982 bp, 10 predicted proteins | sample 1581591 | NCBI WGS metagenome assembly OIDP01 (sample SAMEA3882552, study PRJEB24775) | human gut metagenome | biome: human-associated habitat; feature: intestine environment; material: feces | place: Netherlands | collected 2009/2010 | reverse complement strand
GAAAAGACACCCAAAAAATCTATCAAACGCTTCCTATATCAGGAAGCAAAAGGATGATGAAATAGTAATTAGCGGTTAGTGATTAGCGATTAGTAGGCTGTGCAGTATATTGCGCTAATTATTTACCGCTATTTTTAATGTTAATCACTAACCACTAATCACTAACCACTAACCCTAACCTCTCTTTTCCCGATGAAAAACGAATTGTTATTATCTGCTGCGCTGCTTCCGTTATGTGGAATGGCAGGAGAAGTACACACAAAGCCGTCAAATGAAACGGCTCCTGTTACGGACAAGCGTCCGAACATTATTTTATTCTTGGTGGATGATATGGGTTGGCAGGACACATCCCTGCCTTTCTGGACACAACGCACCCGCTACAACGACACGTACCATACACCCAATATGGAACGTCTGGCAAAGCAGGGCAAGATGTTCACGCAAGCCTATGCCTGTAGCATCAGTTCGCCTACGCGCGTCAGCCTTTTTACGGGTATGAACGCTGCGCGTCACCGGGTGACAAGCTGGACATTACGCAAGAATACCACCCACGAACAGCCGGACTCCGTTATGATATACCCCGAATGGAATGTCAACGGTATCTGTCAGGAACCGGGTGTGGAACGCACCACGCAAGTCACCTCGCTGGCACAAGTGCTCAAAGACAACGGTTACCACACCATCCATTGCGGCAAAGCCCACTTCGGAGCTAATGACACGCCCGGAGCCGATCCGCTGAAAATGGGTTTTGACGTGAACATAGCCGGTCATGCGGCAGGCTCTCCCGCCAGCTACTACGGCATGCAGAACTTCGGAAACAAACCCGGCGGAAAAAGCCCGCTGGCTGCCGTACCCGGACTGGAAAAATATCACGGCAAAGACATATTCCTCTCCGAAGCCCTTACCATAGAAGCCGAGAAAGCTTTGGACAACGCCCGGACAACGGACAAGCCTTTCTTCCTCTACATGGCCCATTATGCCATCCATACGCCTATCCAGCCCGACATGCGTTTCTACCAAAAATATCTGGACAAAGGACTTCCCCCGATAGAAGCAGCGTATGCCACCCTGATTGAAGGCATGGACAAAAGCCTCGGCGACCTGATGGACTATCTGGACAAAAACAATCTCACCGACAACACTGTACTGCTCTTCATGTCCGATAATGGCGGACTGGCTGCACACACCCGTGCAGGAGAGCTGCACAGGCAGAACTATCCGCTCAACAGCGGAAAAGGTTCCGCCTACGAAGGCGGAGTGCGCGAACCGATGATTGTACGCTGGCCCGGCGTAGTAGCGGCAGAAACCAAATGCGACCATTATCTGATGATAGAAGATTTCTTCCCCACCATTCTCGAAATAGCCGGTGTGGAGCACTACAATACGGTACAGAAACGCGACGGCATCAGCTTCCTGCCCCTGCTTACGGGCAAAGGTAAAATGCCCGCCCGTGACATCTACTGGCACTACCCGCACAGTTGGGGCCCTTCCGGTCCGGGTATAGGCGCCACCTGCTCCATCCGTTCCGGAGAATGGAAACTGGTGTACTACTTCGACAGCGGCAAGCACGAATTGTTCAATATCCCTGCCGACATCAGCGAAAAACATGACGTAGCCGCCGAGAACCCCAAACTTGTAAAGAAACTATCAAAAAAGCTGAGCAACTATCTGCGGTCGGTGGATGCGCAGCGTCCTGTATTACGTGCCACCAACCGACTGGCGCCCTGGCCCGATGAAACATTATAAAAAATTATGAAACGTATATTTCCACTTATCTGTCTGTCCCTGCTATTGGCAGGGACAGGCCATGCCCGGACAGGCAGGCAACAGTCTGCCCATAAAGAAAAGACCGGTATCAACCTTTCCCTTTGGAAGAATCTTTCCACACAGCGTACGGATACGGTCGGAAGCACATTCTTCAATCTCGGTATCTTCTCGGCGATGAACCGTTTGAACGGCTTGGGAGTAAATGTTTTGGGAGCTGTTACGGGCAGAGACATGAACGGAGTTCAAATCTCCGGTATATCCAATATGGTGGGTGGAAGTATGCGGGGCGTACAGGTAGCGGGCATCACCAATATCAACGGCAATAACCTCAGCGGTCTGTCCGTTTCCGGTCTTGTGGGCATCACGGGGAATCACGCACGGGGAATGGTCTTCTCCGGCCTTGCCAATATCACGGGCGATAACAGCAACGGAATGATTGTAGGCGGCTTGCTGAATATTACAGGCGAAAAGACTGCCGGCGTACAGCTTTCAGGACTCGCCAATATATCGGGCGGTAATTTTTCCGGTGTCACCATATCCGGCCTGCTGAATGTGGTGGGCGATGATATGAAAGGGCTCCAGATTTCCGGTTTGGGCAATATCACAGGCGGTATGTCTGCCGGCGTGCAGCTCTCTCCCCTGAATGTAGCCGTCCGTGCCAAAGGCCTTCAGATAGGTTTGGTAAACTACTACAAGGAGAAGCTGGACGGTTTCCAACTGGGACTGGTCAATGCCAACCCGGACACCAAAGTACAGATGATGTTTTTCGGCGGCAACACCACGAAACTGAACCTTGCAGCCCGCTTCAAGAACAAACTGTTCTATACCATCCTCGGTGGCGGTACGCATTTCCTCGACTTCAGCGATAAGTTCTCCGGTGCGCTTTTCTACCGCGCCGGACTGGAATTGCCCGTCTGCAAGCAACTGTTCATCAGCGGCGATTTGGGATACCAGCACGTAGAAACCTTCAAGAATAAAGACTATGGCTTCCCTGCCCGCCTCTATTCTCTCCAAACCCGTATCAACCTCGAATACCGTCTGACGGCAAAATTAGGAGTATTCGTTACGGGCGGTTACGGTTGGGACAGATACTACAACAGAAATGCCAACTTTGACAAGGGAGCCATTGTAGAAGGCGGTGTGGTGTTATTCAAATACTAATCCGGCACTATTGGCAAGAACACTTGTCATGCCTTTTTTCAGGCAATGCAAGCACCGGAACATACAGCCATATCAGAAAATCTCCTTTTCTTTGATAAATCCCGTTCTATATGCCACCAGCAACTTCTTCAAATCCTGAATCTGCGTCACGAGCTGCTTGCCCTTATCGGTATCCTTCACCATCATACGCTGCGAATTGAATTCGACAACCAGGGTTGTAGACTTGATGTCTTGTCCTTCTTCAATGGCTTTCTGACGGCTCTGGAACGGCTCATGCTGCACCAACTGCAAGCCGTGGGAATGATATACCAGCGTATATCCCGCAATTCCCGTTTCCGGCTGATAGGCTTTTGAAAAACCACCGTCAATCACCAGCAGCTTACCATCCGCTTTGATGGGTTTCTCACCTTTAATGGTCTTTACCGGTACATGTCCGTTGATGATATGCGAATGTGGCCCCGGCTTCACGCCGAACTCTTCAAGAATGCGGTCACACACCTCAGCCTCGTTGCGCAAAGCATAGTAATGCCCTTTCGTCTCCTTATGCAATGTTTTGTCGGCCACAAAATAGCGTTCAAAGGTAGCCATCTTGTCTTTATCGAAGGAAGGGGCATCCGGTCCGCACCACATGTACCAGACATAATCCAGTGCAAACTGTTTCTCGTCCGAACCGTCCTCGTCAAAGTAAGCGGTACGTATCAGCTGGTCGGTCTTTTTCAGCAACTTACGTCCCCAGTATTCCTTTTGGCCGATGCGGACATGTTTAAAACTGCCGTCCGCATTCAGAGGCACGGAAGCATGATAAAGCAGGTTACTGTTGCACACCAGATACATGCCGCCATACGTAAACAAGCAGCGCATGTGCTTCTTCATCTTCTCGCTGTTCATGAAAGAAGAATGAATCCGGTGCATCAGTTCGCGCTCTTCGTCCGACAGACGATACGGGTCCGCCGGGTCTACGGTGGGGAAATTCACATCGCGCAACGGATATTCCTTGCCTTCGTATACAAACACACCACGCTCGAAATCCACCAGATGCAGCAGTTTCCGGTTCTCCATACCGAACTCAGGACGGCGGCTGATGATTTCCGCCTCCAGTTTCAACTGGATAACCGTAATCGCCTTGTGCATCTGTGTAATCAGCCGCAAGGTCTTCTCATTGTATTCCGCATCGGCAAAGTTCATTTTCGGCGCAAAGATGGTGCAAGGGTCATCCGCATAGGTATCCATGGCAAACGTTGCAAGCGGCAACAGATTGATGCCATAACCATCCTCCAGCGTTGCTAAATTGGCATAGCGCATCGACATACGGATTACGTTGGCTATACAAGCATCATTACCCGATGCGGCACCCATCCACAGAATATCGTGGTTACCCCATTGGATGTCGAAATTATGATAATCACAGAGAGTATCCATGATAATATGCGCACCCGGTCCGCGGTCGTATATATCGCCCACGATATGCAGCGAGTCGATGGTCAAGCGCTGGATAAGGTTGCACATCGCCACAATAAAATCATCCGCACGCTTCGTAGAGATAATGGTACTGATTATGACATTGATATAGGCATGCTTGTTAGGTTCGATGCTCGATTCGTGCAACAGCTCTTGAATGATATACGAGAACTCTGCTGGAAGTGCCTTGCGTACTTTCGAACGGGTATATTTGGACGAAACGTTCTGGCATACTTTTACCAACTGGTTCAGTGTTATCAAATACCAGTCATCCAGGTCCGTTTCCTGCTCCTTGATAAGTTGCAGCTTCTCTTCCGGATAATAAATTAACGTACAGATTTCCTTCTTTTCGCTTTCGCGCAGCGTATGCCCGAAGATTTCATTCACCTTCCGCTTTACCGCACCCGAAGCATTCTTCAATACATGCTGAAAAGCCTCATACTCTCCATGAATATCCGTAAGGAAGTGTTCCGTACCTTTAGGCAGATTCAGAATAGCTTCCAGATTGATAATTTCCGTACTGGCATCGGCGATGGTAGGAAAACTGCGCGACAACAGTTGCAAATAGCGTAAGTCGTTGACTATACTTTCCGGAGTAATAGTTCCCATGATACGATTTATGATTTTAGATTTATGATATATATTCAATTATCAGCAATTAAGCTCTTTCTGTTATTTCTCTATTTTCAATTCTCAGCTCTCAATTCAACAGGAACATCAGCAGCACCTGTGCTATGATTACCCGCAGGAACATACACATCGGATACACCGTTGCATAAGCCACCGACGGATTATCGCCCGGAATGGTGTCGTTGGCATAATTCAGCGCCATCGGGTTGGCCATGCTTCCGCACAGCATACCTGCCATGGAGCCGAAGTCCACCTTCATCCATTTAAAGGCAACCACTCCCACTATCAGCACCGGAACAACGGTCAGCACGAACCCTGCGGCAATCCACAGCAGACCTTCCGGACGGAACACCGTATCAAAGAAATGCGCTCCGGCATCCAGTCCCAGACAAGCCAGGTAGAGCGACAGTCCCAATGCACGGAGCATCAGGTTGGCGCTTCGTGTGGTATAGGTTATCATGTGCATTCTCGGCCCGAACGTACCAATCAGGATACCTACGATAATCGGTCCGCCGGCAAGTCCCAGCTTCACCGGAGCGCTGATACCCGGCAGGGAAATGGGAATCGCACCCAAAGCCAGCCCCAGGATGATACCGATAAACACCGCTACCAGATTCGGTTCTTTCAGGCTCTTGATGGCATTTCCCAACACTTTTTCCACATTCTGGATGGCGGCAGCCTCACCTACCACTGTCAGACGGTCGCCCAACTGCAAAGTCAGTTCCGCGGTGGCAAGCAACTGCACGCCGCTACGGTACACACGGCTGATGTTGATACCGTAATGATTGCGCAGGTGCAGCGCCCCCAGTTTCTTTCCGTTCAGTTCGGGACGTGTCACCACGATACGCTGCGAGATGAGCTGGCTGTCTATGGCATTCCAGTCTATATCCTCTTTGTTCCAGTCGGTATGTTCCTGTTCACCGAACAGTACGGTCAGTGCCGGAGCATACTTCTCCGAAGTCACCACCAGCAAGCGGTCTCCTTCCCTGATTATCTTCTCGGAAGTGGGAATGCTTACGTTGCCGTCCCGCCACAGACGGGAGATTACGAACTTCGGATAATTCAAGCCGCCTATCTCCTTGATGCTTTTATCGAAGATGGCCGGATTGTGTACTTGAAACGCCGCAATGTAAGTTTTGTTCGCATCGTCCTTCTCTTTCAACTCCAGATCTTCCTTACGCGCCAATGCCTTGCGTATTATCAGCACGGCAAAAATAACGCCCACTACCCCCAGCGGATATGCCACGGCACATCCCAAAGCCGGCGTACTGGCTTCCATCCCCATTTGCTTCAATGTCTGCTGTGCCGCACCCAGCGCCGGCGTATTGGTGGTAGCGCCGCAGAGGATGCCTACCATGTCCGGCAACGAAATATTCAGGGTATAACTGCCCAATACGGTCATCAGCGTACCGAGGAGCACTACTCCCAGCGCCAGCATATTCAACTGTACCCCGCCCTTGCGGAAAGAGCTGAAAAAGCCCGGCCCCACCTGCAGTCCCAGTGCATACACAAAAATTATCAGTCCGAAACTTTCCGCATAGTTCAGCATCTGCGGGTCGATGGACAGTCCGAAATGTCCGGCAAGAATACCGGCAAAGAAAACAAACGTCACGCCGAGGGAAATACCGCAAATATGTATTTTCCCCAACCCTAATCCGATAGCGGAAATCAGCGAGAGCACCACCACCGCCTGCAATGCGGAGTGTTCGACAAACAAACTATATAGCCATTCCAAAGTGTTACGGTTTTATCTACATTTAGAAGTGCAAAGATAGGAAGTTCCGCGAAGCCTAAAAAAAGAAATGCAGGAAATTCACGCAAAGCTCCTCATTTCCCGCCTTTCACTTGTGCAAAACATCTTTTATCACTACATTCACGGCATGAAACGCCTTATCATACCTATTATATGTATGCTCCTGTCGCTGGCGGGATGCCATGAACGTAAACCGCTCCCCAGCCTTGAGCTCGCGGACAGCCTGCTGACCGATGCCGGCGATAAATCCGGAGCTTTGCGCATCTTCCTGCAAATCGAAGAGCAGCTGCAAAGCCGGCAAGACCCTTACAATAAAGGGCTTCTCTACGAACGCATCGGCAGTATATACTACGGACAGATGAACTACGTCCGCGCCTACCACTACTTCAAGCAGGCCAGAGAAAATTTTCAAGTATCCGACAGTCTTCGTAAGGAAACGGAAGCCACGCTTGATATGGCAGCCTCATCCTACCGCCAGAAAGATTTGGAACGTGCCATCAGGCTGTATTCGGCTGCCCTCGACCTGGCCGACGAACAGGCAGACGAGCGTCTTGCCGGAGCAGCCCTCAGCAACCTTGCCTCCCTTTATGTAAAATCGGGCAGAAAACAAATCCCCCAGGACCTGCTGCTACGCATCGAACAGTCGGCACGCAAGGCATCCCGCTACGGCCCCCACACCATGATAGACGTCCAGCTTCTCAAACACCGTACGGACAGCGCGCGCCACTACCTGCAACTGGCAGAGGCGCAAGACAATGACGTGCTCGACCTGGCCGAACTGCAATACACAGCCTACCGGATAGAGGCCCTCTCCGGAAACTTCCGGAAAGCGACCGACCATATACACCGCTATATCTACCTCACGGACTCCCTCACCCGCTCCACCATGCAGGTTTCCGCCGGTATAACGGAGAAAGAGTATTTCCAGGAACAATCCGCCTTTGCCGAATACCGGATGAAGAACCGCATCTTCTGGGAAACCACCGTTACCTGCGGCATATTCATCCTCGCCGGAATAGCCGTTTATATCATCCGCCAGCGCCTGCGCATCCAGCGCGAACGCAACGACCGCTACCTGCTGCTGGCGGAAGAGGCCCGTGCCGAATACCGGGCGCTCACCCGGCAACTGGAAGGACGGCAGAACACGGAAAAACGGCTGAAAAGCCTGGTTGCTTCCCGCTTCGACATCCTCGACAAACTCGGAAAAACCTATTACGAACGCGAGAATACATCATCGCAACAGGCAGCCATGTTTCAGGAAGTAAAACGGATAATCACCGACTTCTCGGAAAACAGTGAAATGCTCCGGGAACTCGAACAAATGGCAGATACCTGCCATGACAACGTCATGCAGAAACTCCGGCAGGACTTTCCGGCAATGAAAGAAAATGACATCCGCCTGCTCTGCTACATCTTCACCGGATTCTCCCCGCAGGTAATCAGCTTGTTCACGAAAGAGAGCGTGGCAAACATATATGCCCGAAAATCCCGGTTGAAGTCGCGCATCAAAGCAGCCGGAACGCCCCATACCGACCTGTTCTTATCCCTTTTCGGATAGATGTCAGAGCCGTGTTAGAAAAAAACAAAGCCTCATTTCATAATACACTGTAAAACAGTAGTATAAAAACATACCTGTTAGATTTACACATTCAAATCGTAACTCCCGGAAGAGCCGTATTCACTATCTTTGCAACCGGAACAACGATTAAAAATGTGTAAGAATATGAAGAATAAGATTATTTTTTTAGTATGTGCGGTCTTTCTGACGGTAGCATGCGAAAAGGAACAGCACACAGGAAAAGAAAGCCGTGTAAGCGTAACCGTTTATGACGAAAACGGAAAAGCGATGCCCGGCATTCCCGTAAAGATGTATGACGAAAAAGACTACAAGGCATTCGAGCAAGATAACCTCACGCCTCCCACTGCCGGCGCAACCGCCAATGCGCAGGGTATCGCCCTGTTCACGCTGCCCGGCGAAGTATGGTTCTCCGGACAATCGCAGCGCTTCCTGACATTTGTCGTACAGGAAGGCGGCGGTCCGGACAACTACCGTATATGGTCCGTCGGGAAAACGATAGATGCCGGAAAAGACATACAGCTTGAAATCCGCCTGACTTCCACCCTCGCCCCCGGAGAAGAGCAGCCGGAAGACAAAGGAACACTCATCGGGTTGTCCATTGCACAGCCGCCTCATAAAATAGCATATACTTTGGGAGAACCACTCGACTTGGACGGACTCCTGCTGACCGGCGTATATAGTAATGGCAAAGAATATCCCGTCACTGTAACTCCGGAACAAGTCAGCGGCTTTTCTTCCGATGCTCCGGCAGACCGGCTGGTACTGACCATCGGCATAGAAGACCGTCAGGTAACCTTCACCGTCAGCATTGCTCCCATCCGCGTACAGGAAGGCATACTGACAGAAATATATAAAGGATACAGCGAAATCATCCTTCCCCCACACGTAACAGCCATTGCACCGGAAGCCTTTATGCAGAACAGGCAAATCACCAGAGTCGTGATGAACGAGGGACTGACCTCTATCGGTGAAATGGCCTTCTTCAACTCCGGCATACAGGAAATCGTATTCCCGTCCACCTTGCAGCAGCTTGCGCCGGATTTGTTCTACTACTGCGACCGGCTGAAACGGGTCGACCTCTCGCACACCCAAATCACCCGGATTCCCGAAAGCGCTTTCGCATGCTCCGGAGTAGAAGAAGTATTACTGCCGTCTGCACTCACAGCCATCGGAACACAAGCATTCATGATGACGGAACATCTGAAATCCGCAGTAATCCCCCAAAGCGTCACACATATCGGTATGGAAGCATTCCGGGGAAGCGGCATCACCACTGTACAACTTCCCAACAGCATCTCCACCATAGAAGCACGTGCCTTCTACCTATGCCCCAACCTGACGGAAGTATCCACATACGGTCCTGCCTCAAGCAACCACCCGGATGCCGTAATCAAAGAGCACTGCCTTGTAGGCTGCCCCAACCTTGCCCGCTTTGAAATTCCTCAAAGCATAAACATCCTGGGGCAAGGCCTGATAACCGGCAACCAAAAGGTACATACACTGACCATTCCCGCCCGTGTCACCCGCATCGACTTTTCCGCTTTCGACAATACCGGCATAAAAGAGGTCATTGTGGAAGCCCTCACACCGCCTGCCACTTCCGAAGGCGAATGGTACGGATTTCCGGAAACCATAACAAGCATTTCCGTACCCGCACAAGCCGTCGAAGCCTACAAAACGGCCGAAGGCTGGAAAAAGTTCGCGGATAAAATCAGGGCACGCTCCTAAGCAAACCCGAGCCCGGCATTAGACTCTCTCTTTAACATTATAAGAGGTCGTGCAAAATGCACTTGATTTTTTTCAGACACGGAAATACAAATTACACGGAAAACACGGATTTTCTTTATTCTTCTTCCGTGAATTCCGTGTAATCCGTGCCCGAAAATATACGCTGCTCTCTTAGAATCTGTATGCAGCTCCTATATTGATAACCCCCTGGTCGAAATCGCTTACCAGCTGGTATCTGAACTCAAAATTCATCGCCCAGTTACGAGGCAGTGCAAATTCCGCTCCCGCTCCCAGATTTACACCGAACCGGCATTCGTTATGATTGCCGTTATCGTCGATATGCACATGGCCTTCGTCCATATCAATATCAAAGTCGTGCATGTCGAACATCCAGTTGGATAATGTCAAACCGAACAACGGATAAAGCTTAACGCTCTTGGCCACCGGAAACAGATAGTGAAAATTCACGTTCAAATCCAGCATGCTTACATTGTCATTCTCGAAGAAATAGTTGAAAGACGGCTCTATACGGATAGGATTGGTAATATTATACTGATACTTGATACCCAACCCGATACTTTCGATTTCCGTTCCGTAACTCAGGCCAAAACCTATCGCCTGTTTTCCTTTCTGTGCATGGGCACTACCCAACAGCACAAAAAGCAATCCGAATAAAGTTAATACTTTTTTCATACGTTCATTTTTTATTAATTTATTTAAGTTAGAGTGTAATATTTGGCAAAATTAATGTTTTAATTCTATTTAGGAAATAATACGCATTATATATTTCATACGCCACAACCGCCCGGATTTTGATTATCTTTGCATGCTGAATATACACCTATTTTATAATGTTATTTTATTTATAAGGAAAAAGAAATGAATTTACTTTTATTGAACACTCCCGCCGCCGGTGGGAAACTCGAACAGGCATTGGAAAAACTGATAGATTTTGGAATGGATGCCGGCAAGGACATATTAATCGCCATTTTAATCTATGTAATCGGACGTTTCATCATCAGGCAGATAAGCGCGTTAGTGGCCAGAATACTCGAAAAGCGGAAGATTGAAACCAGCGTACAGACCTTCCTGAAGAGCCTGATAAAGATTCTGCTGAATATGATTCTTGCCTTTGCCATCATCGGCAAGCTCGGTGTGGAAACCACCAGCTTTGCGGCGCTGCTTGCATCCGCAGGTGTGGCTGTAGGTATGGCGCTTTCCGGAAACCTTTCCAACTTTGCCGGCGGACTGATTATACTGATTTTCAAGCCGTTCAAGGTAGGCGACTACATAGACGGACCGGGAGTAAGCGGCACGATAAAGGAAATACAGATTTTCCACACCATACTGTCCACCCTCGACAACCGTATGATTTATGTGCCCAACGGAAGCCTCAGCGGCAATGCCGTCACCAATTACAGCAAGCAGGACAAGCGCCGTGTCGAATGGGTGTTCGGCGTAGAGTACGGCGAGGATGTGAAGCGAGTAAGAGCCGTGCTGCAACGCATCATCAATGCAGACAGCCGCATATTGGACACCCCCGCTCCTCTCATCGTCTTAGGTTCACTGAGCGCAAGCAGCGTCGATATCACGGTACGCGTATGGGTAAAAAGCGCCGACTACTGGAGTGTACTGTACGATATCAACGAAATCGTCTACCAGACATTCAATGAAGAAGGTATCGGATTCCCGTTCCCGCAACTCACCGTACACCAGTCGAAAGAGTAAAAAAAACAGAGGATGTTCCCCAAACACTGCGTTCTGCCGCAATCGGGAAACATCCTCTTTAAATATCCTCTTCAAATATCACCGGCCCGGTTCAGGCCGGACACCGGCTCATTCCTTTCCGCCGGCAACTATCTTCCATGCCCCGGCACTCAGCACCGCACCGATAAACGGGCCTACAATGAAAATCCACAACTGGCTCAAAGCCTCTCCACCCTGAAAGAGTGCAGGGCCTATACTGCGAGCCGGATTAACCGAAGTACCGGTATAACGGATGCAGGCCAAATGTACAAGTACCAAAGAGAGACCTATGGCAAGTCCGGCAAAATTACCGGCGCCCTTCTTGGCATCGGTAGTGCCCAGTACCACCAGTACAAACACAAATGTAAACACAATCTCGGCCAGCAGGGCGCCCGTTACGGAAACTCCTTCCTGGCAGACATTGGCGCCTGTTCCGCTCACACCCGAATTGGAAGTCAGCACCCAAAGAACGGCAGAACCTAAAATAGCTCCTATTACCTGAAACAGCATATACATACCGGCATCCTTTCCGCTCATACGGCCGGAAAGCAGGCAACCGAGCGTTATCGCCGGATTAATGTGGCAGCCCGAAACACCACCGATAGTATAGGCCATAGCCACCACCGACAATCCGAAAGCAAGCGCCGTACCTATTACCGTGGCCGCCAGATTAGGGTCGGCCGATGTGCACGACAGACTGACTGCCGTGCCGCAGCCCATAAGAACGAGAACCATGGTTCCCAGCATTTCTGCAATGTACTTTTTCATAACATCAATTTATTAAATTAGACTTAAGGCATCCTGATACACCTTATATATAAGGCAGCGTAACCGGATACCAACGGTGCAAATATAAAATTTAAGCAGCATTTATTCACGCTTTAACATAAAAAAAGAACTCAATTATTCATTATAGCGGAAAAATCATTCATAAATTCCTTTAATCATTTTTTAACAATACCGGCTTACGGCTTTATCAAATTACAGTTATAACTTTGCACATGATTAAGGAAAGGAAATCACTCCTTGCCCAATATTTACAGAACGAATTACAAAATGAAAAGTCAAACCAAGAAAATACTCAAACTGTCCGGTATCATACTGGGAGCACTCACAGCCGTTGCAGGCATATTGATTGCCATAGTCCTGAACTTCATATTCACTTCCGAGAAGCTGACTCCCATAGTATTGGAAGCCGCCAACCGCAACCTGAACGCCAAGCTGGACATGAAAAGCGTGGAGCTTACCTTTTTCTCAACATTCCCCCGCTTCGGAGTGCAACTGACCGACGGAACCCTGGTTTCCAAAGCCATCCGCGACACGTTGTGGCAACGGACCGACACCCTGATATCATTCAAAAAGGCGGTAGCGGTGGTCAACCCCATGGACTACCTGCGGCAACAGAAAATCAGCATCCACCGCCTGGCGCTGGAACATGCCGATATCTACGCCTATAAAAACAAAGACGGCATTGCCAACTGGGACATCACCGTTCCGGATACGGTACAGTCCGCCTCTTCACCTACCGGAGACGCCATGAACATCGACGAGCTCGACATCCGGCAAATTTCCATCCAGCACGCCACGGTAACCATGGACGACCGCGACACACGCATTTTCGCCAACCTATGGGACACAGACCTTACCCTGAAAGCCAATATGAAGAAAGGCCATTCCATGCTGGCAGTAGATTTCCGCAACAAGAACCTTCTCTTCTGGCAAGACGGGCAGTTGTTGGCAAACCGCATCGCCACCCACCTGCGCACCGACCTTGAACTGAATACCGCCCGGCACTCCCTGCTCCTGCACGATGCCATGATTGACATCAACGGTACGAAATTGGGAGTAAAAGGAACCGTGCGCCGCGACACCGCAGCCAAAGCGCTCGACGTCGATTTGCAATACGGACTGCACACCCCCTCGCTGGAAACCGTACTGCACATGATTCCGGAGAGCATCCTGAAAAAGGCAGAAGTATCGGCAGGAGGAGAAGTAAGTTTCATCGGCACGCTGAAAGGCATGTACGGCAAGCAGAAGATGCCCCTTGCTACGCTGGATATCAGGATAAAAGATGCTTTCGCCAGATACGCCGGGCTGCCTTACGGCATAGACAAGGTAAACGCCGACTTTTCCGCCCGGATAGACCTCATGCGGAACACCCCCTCTTGCCTGAACCTGAAAATCTTCCAGTTCAAAGGCGCCGACACCGACATATTGGCCGATATGAAAGTGGATAACCTGCTCACCGACCCGGACATCACCTTTCATACCCGCTCTACCGTCGACCTGAATACGCTGGCGCAGATTTTCCCTCTTCAGGAAGGCATCGGCATGGATGGAAAGATGAATGCCGACCTGAAACTGCGTTGCCGCCTGTCCACCCTCAAGAAACAGGATTGGGGACGGATAAAGGTTCAAGGCAAAATCAGAACAGACAAACTCGTGCTGCGCCATACCCAAAAGAATTTCGAGTTCACAAGCAACGCTACGCTGGACTTTGCCGGCAACGAATGGCTCGGAGGTCGTGTTGAAATCAAGGATATGACGCTCCGCTCACCTGCCCTGAACTCAGCTACGGAAAGCTTTACGGCGGCAATCAGAACCTATCCTACCCAAGACACGCTGCGCCCTGCCAAGACGGAATGCAAGATAGAGATGAACAAGTTGAGAGTATCCCTGGCGGATTCGCTCGACCTCTTTTGCGGAAAATCATCCGCCCGCCTCAAGCTGCAACCCGGAGAACACAACCCTGCCAATCCGCAGATAGGGCTTGCGCTGGAAGCGGACACACTGTTCTGCCGCATGGGCGACGCCCGCCTGGGAATGGACAAAGCAGGCATCGGAATAACAGCCGAGAAAGTACGCGATTCGCTGTGGACACCCAAAGGCATCATCGGTTTCCACCGCATGGCGTTCCGCACCCCGGAATGTGCGCTTCCCATACAGGTGCAGAAAACTTCCGTCACGGTAAACAACCGCGTCATCACCCTGCGCAATGCCACCATGCGCATCGGCAAATCCGATATCACCGCCACCGGTTCGATTCACGACCTGTACGGCGCCATGCAACATCACAAGCTTCTGCGCGCCAAACTGGACGTATCGTCCGAACAGTTGGACTGCAACCAGTTGATACGGTCAATATCGCTTCCGTCGGATACGCTGGCTGCGGAAAGCGATACGGTCTCCACCGAAGTACAACTGTTCGTCATCCCCAAGAACCTGGATTTTGAGTTGCAGACCGATTTCAGGAAAGTCTATTACGAGAAAGTCACGTTCAACGATGTCCGCGGAGCTGTGGACATCCGCAACCAGTCCGTCTACCTGAAACAACTCAGCATGAAAGGCATGGGTTCGGACATGAACACCACCCTCGTCTATCAGGCAAAATCTCCGGAAGAGGGATTTGCCGGTTTCGACTTCCGGCTGCACAACATCAACATCGGGAAGCTGGTAGACTTCGCCCCTTCCCTGGACACGATTATCCCCATGTTGCGCTCATTCGAGGGAACGGTCGATTTCAATGTGGCTGCCGCCGCTTCCCTGGACTCCGCCCTGAACATCAAAATCCCCACCATGCGGTCGGCCATTCACGTCAAGGGAGACAGCCTTGTGCTGATGGACGGTGAGACTTTCGCCGAAATCTCCAAAAAATTCTTCTTCAAAAACAAGAAGAGAAACATGATAGACAGCATTTCCGTAAACATCGGCATCAAAGACGGAAATGTGACCGTCTATCCGTTCGAAATATCAATGGACCGTTACAGAGCGGCGGTAGGCGGCACACAAGGACTGGATATGAAGTTCGACTATCACATCTCCATCCTGAAATCCCCCATTCCGTTCAAACTGGGCCTGAATATATCCGGAACTCTGGACGATATGAAATTCAAGCTCGGCAAGGCGCGCTACAAAGATGCGGTCACACCGGCAGAGGTACATAAAGTCGATAGCGCGATAGTCAATATGGGGCAGCAGATTGCCGAGGATTTCAAAAAGATTATGAAAAGGTAAATTTTCAGCGAATCGCTAAAAAGACAAAGAAGGAATGCCGAAAGACGCTTGATATTTTTTTAGGCATAGAATACACGGAAAACGCGGATTTTCTTTATTTTTTTCCGTGAAATCCGTGTATTCCGTGCCTAAAAAGAAACATTCAG
>OIDP01000525.1_pt1 | contig 16287 bp, 8 predicted proteins | sample 1581591 | NCBI WGS metagenome assembly OIDP01 (sample SAMEA3882552, study PRJEB24775) | human gut metagenome | biome: human-associated habitat; feature: intestine environment; material: feces | place: Netherlands | collected 2009/2010 | reverse complement strand
TAAACTACAATGGACCCGGTCAGCTGGTTGTTGCCGGGAAAAAAGATGAAATCGACAGTTTCGGAAAAGATGTAAAGGAAGCTGGCGGCAGATGTCTGCCCGTAGCCGTAGGCGGCGGTTTCCATTCTCCTTTTATGGATGAAGCATCTCAGGAATTTGCAGAAGCACTGAAGGCTGTAGATGTAAAACAGCCCGAAATGACTGTATATTCCAACTACACAACAAAACCTTACACAGCGGAAGTAAGAGATCTGATGGAAAAACAGATCAACCATTCCCTGCGTTGGCAGGAAAGCATTGAAAATATGGCGGCAGACGGCTTTGATACTTTCATCGAAGTGGGCGTTGGCACCACACTGAAGAAACTCATCAGCCGCATTCTTCCCGACAGCAAAGTGTATGCTGTTTCCAACATGGAAGAAGCTCGCCAGGTAGCAGAGGAGGTACGCTAAGATATGTTGAAAGGAAAAACAGCCATTGTTACAGGCGGTTCCCGTGGTATCGGTGCGGCCATTTGTAAAAGATTCGCAGAACAGGGCGCAAACATTGCGCTGCTGTATGCAGGCAATACCCAGAAAGCAGAAGAAACAAAAGCAGCTCTGCAGGAAATGGGTGTAAAGGCAGAAGCTTACCAGTGCAACGTGGCGGACGCGGAACAGGTTGCCGCAGTCTGCAAACAGATTATCAAAGATTTCGGCGGCGCCGATATTCTGGTAAACAATGCCGGTATTACACGTGACGGTCTGATGATGCGTATGAGCGAACAGCAATGGGATATGGTTATCAATGTCAACCTGAAATCGGCATTTAACTTTATCCATGCCTGCACACCCATCATGATGCGCCAGAAGGCGGGTAGCATTATCAATATGGCATCTGTGGTAGGTGTTCACGGCAATGCCGGCCAGGCCAACTATTCTGCTTCCAAAGCCGGTATGATTGCTTTGGCCAAGTCTATCGCTCAGGAGCTGGGTTCTCGTGGAATCCGTGCCAATGCCATTGCTCCGGGCTTCATCATGACAGCCATGACCGACGCCTTGTCTGAAGAGGTGAAGGCTGAATGGTGCAAGAAGATTCCTTTGCGTCGTGGCGGCACACCCGAAGACGTGGCAAATATCGCTACTTTCCTGGCTTCTGATATGTCTTCTTATGTATCCGGTCAGGTTATTCAGGTAGATGGTGGGATGAATATGTAATTTAATGATTAATGATTAGTGATTAATGTTTAATGAGAAGTTGGGTGTTAGTCATTAATCATTAATCACTAATCATTAAACATTAACAACCGATGACTGTCGTATACGAAGACAATCATATCATTATAGTCAACAAGACCGCTTCCGAGATAGTTCAGGGAGACAAAACGGGTGATACACCGCTTTCGGAAACTGTAAAGCAGTACCTGAAAGAGAAGTACAGCAAGCCTGGAAATGTCTTTATCGGTGTCGCTCACCGGCTGGACCGCCCCGTAAGCGGTCTTGTTGTTTTTGCCAAAACGAGTAAGGCACTTGCCCGTCTGAACGAGATGTTCAGGAACAGTGAAGTGAAGAAAACCTATTGGGCAGTGGTGAAGAACCGCCCTCGGGAGTCAGAGGGTGAGTTGGTGCACTATTTGGTGCGTAATGAGAAGCAAAACAAGAGCTATGCCTACGATAAGGAAGTGCCGAACAGCAAGAAAGCGGTTTTGCATTATCGGCTCATAGCCCGGTCGCAGAACTATTATCTGCTGGAAATAGACCTGAAAACGGGGCGGCATCATCAGATACGCTGTCAGTTGGCAAAAATGGGATGTCCCATTAAGGGAGATTTGAAGTACGGTTCTCCCCGTTCCAATCCCGACGGAAGCATTTGCCTGCATGCGCGCTTTGTGCGCTTTGTACATCCGGTATCCAAGAAACTGATAGAGGTGGAAGCCCCTGTCCCTGCCGGTAATCTATGGAATGGCTTTGAAATGGTTTGATAATCTGTTAATAACAAATTCAATGAAAAAGATTCTGATTCTTTCGGGACTGTCCCTGCTTGTTGCGCTTGCAGTTCGGGCACAGGATAAAGTGACCGAATACAATGTACGTCCTGCCGTTGCGGTGCGTACTCCGCTCCAGGGTGACAGTATCAATTTTACTGGGGAGAAGTTCACGGCCGACGCTTTGTTGAAAACCGATATCAGTCTTGACTTCGACGGGCGTCCTTACGAACGTATCACGGCGGATACCGCAGGATATGTACGGGTGGAGAAAGCCGATAAGGATAATCTGTTCTATCTGTTTGCCACCCATCTGCGTGCGGAACGCTTTATGAAAGGAAAGTTGAATATTTACTCTCCCGCGCGTTTCGAGGTGTTTGTGAATGGCGTTTCCAAACAGTCTAAAACAACTGCGGAAGATAGCTTGTCGCAGGTTGCTCCTTCGGTACTCAGTCTGCGTCTGGAGCCGGAAACGGATTATGAGATAGTCGTTAAATTGTTGTCGACGGCTGCCGATAAGGCTGTTCCCGTATTGAAGTGCGAGTTTGAGAAGGATAAGGAGTTTGCCGATGTAGGTTATCGGCTCGCACCCGATTTGAAAAGACGTTTCGCATTGCACAATACGGCTTTCGGAAGTCGCGTGCGCTCGGTCAGTCTCTCTCCGAACGGCAAATATCTGCTTGCCTGCTATGCGGATAACTACTCGTTGAAGCGCTCAAGGACACGTTGTGAACTGACCGAACTGAAGACGGGCAGGGTGATACTGCCCGCTGCCGATGAGAAAATGCGTTGGATGCCCCGCAGCAATAAGCTTTATTATACCGTAACAGGCAGGCAACGGAATGATTTGGTTGTGTTCGACCCTGCTACCATGCGCGAGGAAGTGTTGCTGAAAGATGTTCCCGAGGGATATTTTGCATGGTCGCCTGCAGAAGACTATCTTATCTACTCTCCGGATGATAAGGGAGAAGCGGTAGGCGGTCCTTTGAAGCGGCTGCTGCATCCCGACGACCGGATTCCCGATGCGCGTTCCCGCAACTATCTCGTTAGGTACGACCCTGTCACCGGACTTTCCGAACGTCTCACTTACGGCAGCCATGCTGTTTATCTGAATGATATATCCTCTGACGGCAAGAAACTCTTGTGCTCCACCTCTAAATCGAATATCACTCAATGTCCTTTCTCGCTTACTTCCATCTTCGAGCTGGATTTGGCTACGTTGCAGGCGGATACGCTGGTGGCGTGGGACCCTTATGTAAACAGGGCGGCTTACTCTCCCAACGGCGGACAGCTTTTGGTAATCGGCAGTCCGATGGCTTTTGACGGAATAGGGAAAAACTGCGGCGAGCATCCCATCGCCAATGATTTCGATACTCAGGCATTCATTGTGGACAAGGCCACGAAAAAGGTTAATCCCATCACGCGCGATTTCAATCCTGCCGTCGACTTCCTGCAGTGGAACCGTGTAGACGGTTGTATCTACTTCAATACAACGGACGAAGATTGCAGACATATCTATCGCTATGTGCCGAAGACGGAGAGTTTTGAAATGCTGCCGCTTCAGGAAGATGTGATTTCTTCCTTCGACCTGGCGGAGTACAATCCTGCGGTTGCCGCCTATGTCGGTGGTGGCAATGCCAGTGTGGGAGTTGCCTATACGTATGATGTGAAGAAGAAAACATCCGTTTTGCTTGCCAATCCGATGAAGTCCGTTTTGGACAAGATAGATATGGGCACAATGAAGGAGTGGAACTTCACGGCGGAAGACGGTACGGAGATTAAAGGTATGATATGCCTGCCGCCGGCTTTCGATCCGAACAGGAAATATCCGCTTATCGTTTATTACTACGGCGGGACTACACCTACCACACGTGGCATCACTTCGCCTTATTGTGCGCAATTGTTTGCATCGCGCGACTATGTGGTTTATGTTATCCAGCCCAGCGGGGCTATCGGTTACGGTCAGGAGTTTTCCGCCCGTCATGTCAATGCGTGGGGAGAACGCACTGCCGATGAAATCATCGAGGGCACGAAGAAGTTCTGCGCCGCGCATCCGTTTGTCAACGACAAGCGTATCGGCTGTATCGGAGCATCCTATGGCGGTTTTATGACGATGTACTTGCAGACCAAGACGGATTTGTTTGCCGCTGCCGTTTCGCATGCGGGCATCAGTAACGTGACCAGTTACTGGGGCGAGGGCTATTGGGGTTATTCCTACAACTCCGTTGCCGCTGCCGGGAGCTATCCGTGGAATAATTCCGATTTGTTTACCAAACACGGAGCATTGTTCAATGCGGATAAAATCAAGACCCCGTTGTTGCTGTTGCATGGTACGGTGGACACGAATGTGCCTATCGGCGAAAGTATTCAGTTGTACAATGCCTTGAAGATATTGGGTAAGCCGGTTGAGTTCATAACGGTGGACGGTGAGAATCATTTCATCAGTGATTATCCCAAGCGCGAGTTGTGGCACAACTCTATTATGGCATGGTTTGCACGTTGGCTGCAAGATAGTCCGGCATGGTGGAACGACCTTTACCCGGAAAGACATTGGTAAGATATTAAGATAAGAGGAAAAAGTTCCTCACTGCTTTATTACGACAAAAAGCTGTTTCCCGGAATAGACAAGGAGGAAACGGCTTTTTTGTTGTCAGTGTGCTTACTGTTATTCGGCACATGAAGTTGTGAAATGGATGCTCTTGGCCGTTTGCATCTGTGCTCAGGCCAAGAACGATCCGTCACAAACAAACATAAACAGGGCTGCTACTAATACTAGTTTTTTGTTTTTTACTTGTTTTTAATTAGGTTAATATATTTATTCGGTTTTGGTTTAGGTAGATTCTACTTTGATTTTGTGGAGTTAAACTTCACACAATATATATATCAAATGACGTGCCAGAGTGAGGGCGGAAATGGTAAGTCATTGCAGATTAGCACGCTATTTTTACTGTGAAGGTGCGCAGGGGTGTGAAGATGTGTGGAAGCGGTGTGGAAAGTGTGGAATAGAGTGTGGAGTTTTTCCACAGTTATAACTCTATTCCATATAATTTAAGTTTGTTGTAAAGTGTCTTTCTGTCTATCCCCAGCAGTTGGGCGGCGCGGCTTTTGTTATATCCTGTCTGCTTCAGGGCTTCGATTATCTGCTGCTTTTCGGTCTCTTCGTTACGGAGAGGCATACCTGCTGCGGATGGGGCTACCGGACTCTTCAGTTCGCTAAGCTCGTTCAGGGTGATGAGTTTGTCTTGCGCCAAAAGGGTGGCACGCCGGACGATGTTCTTCATCTGGCGCAGGTTGCCCGGCCATTGATATTCCAATAAAGCTTTGGATGCTTTTTCGTCAAAGCCGATGAGGTGCTTGTCCAGTTCGCGGTTTGCCTGGTCCAGGAAGAAGTTTGCAAAGAGCAGGATATCCTCGCGGCGGTCTTTCAGTTGCGGCATACGCAGGGTAAACTCATTGATGCGGTGGTAGAGATCCTCGCGGAAAGTCCCTTTCTCGATGGCCTGTTCCAGATTCTCATTGGTGGCGGACACTAAGCGCACGTCTACCTGTATCTCCTTGTTGGAGCCGACAGGACGTATTTTACGTTCCTGCAGGGCGCGGAGCAATTGTATCTGCACCTCGTAGCTGAGGTTGCCTATTTCATCCAAAAAGATAGTGCCGCCGTTGGCAGCAACGAATGCGCCCGTCTTGTCGGTCAGCGCACCGGTAAAGGAACCTTTTACATGGCCGAAGAATTCGGAAGCCGCCAGCTCTTTGGGGATAGCTCCGCAGTCAATGGCTATGAACGGCTGTTTGGCGCGGCGGCTCAACTTATGGATGCGTTGCGCCACGTACTCCTTGCCTGTTCCGCTGGCCCCGTTGATGAGGACGGACATGTTGGTGGGAGAAACCAGGTTCACATAATTATAAAGTTGCCTGGCGGCATCGCTTTCGCCTTCCAGGTAGTCGGATGAAGCGTTCTCTGCACCTTTCCGGCAGGGATTCCCATTGCTTTCGGAACGCATGGTCTGTTTGGACGAAACAGACGGTCTGTTTGGGTCGAACGCATGGTCTGTTTGGGTCGAACGCATGGTCTGTTCCGAAGCAACGGATGAGGACTTCAGGGCTTCATCCATTTTCTTCAATAACTCGTCGGGGTTTACGGGTTTTGCAATGTAGTCGCATGCGCCCAGTTTCATGGCCTGCACGGCAGACTGTATGTCGGCATAGCCCGTCATGATGATAAGAGGGATGTGCAGGGAATGCTCTCCCAGCCACTTCAGCAAATCTATGCCGTCGCGGTCGGGCAGGCGCAAGTCGGACAGTATCAGGTCCACCGTCTCGGCTTCGATATGCTTCTGGGCACGGGCTATACTGCTTGCCGAACTGACTTGGAATCCTTTTTTGCCAAGCCATGTTTTCAATATCATGCCGTAAGTGATATCATCTTCTACGATTAATATGGATTTCATCCCTTCTGCTTTTTATCTCTTTTATGGCACAAAGGTAAATCGTTTTGTCCGATTTTAGTATATTTGCAGGCTTAAATTAAACAAAAAGACAGATGAAAAGAAATCTCATTGTATTATTAACCATACTGGTGTGCGGCCTGACGGCCTGCAAACCGGGACAAAAGAAAGACGGAAATATGGAAAAAGAAACGAAGTTGAAGATTGAGACAAGTGCGGGTGACATCATCGTGAAACTGTATAACGAAACGCCGAAGCATCGCGATAACTTTATCAAGCTGGCCGAGGAAGGTACTTATGAAGGTACGCTGTTTCACCGTGTCATCAAGGACTTCATGATACAGGCGGGCGACCCCGAATCGAAGAATGCCCCGAAAGGCAAGATGCTGGGAGCAGGCGATGTGGGATACACTGTTCCTGCGGAGTTTGTCTACCCGAAATACTTCCATAAGAAAGGTGCGCTGTCTGCCGCCCGTCAGGGAGATAACGTAAACCCGAAGAAGGAATCGTCCGGTTGTCAGTTCTATATCGTGACCGGAAAGGTGTATAACGATTCTACGCTTCTCGGCATGGAGCATCAGATGAACCAGGCACGCCTGAACAATGCTTTCAATGCTTTGGCGCAGAAGCACATGAAGGAAATCTACAAGATGCGTAAGGACGGTGACCAGGAAGGGCTGATGAATCTGCAGGACACGCTTATCGCGCAGGCTGAGGCTCAGGTGGCCGGCGAACCGGAGTTCCGTTTCACGCCGGAACAGGTAAAGGCATATACCACTGTAGGCGGCACACCGCATCTGGACGGCGAATATACCGTGTTCGGCGAAGTCGTTGAAGGCATGGATGTGGTAGATAAGATACAACAGGTAAAGACAGACCGCAGCGACCGTCCGGAAGAGGATGTGAAGATTGAGAAGGTGACTGTGATTGACTGATAAACAAAATTGCGTCAAACCTTTGGGAAGAGAGTCTCGCCCTGTCACACAAGTATGAAGATAAATAAGCATTGTTTCCCCAACGGCCTGCGGCTGGTACACTACGAGGATACCAGCACGCAGATGGTGGCGCTGAACATCGTTTACGATGTCGGTGCGCGCGACGAGCATCCCGAACATACCGGCTTTGCCCATTTGTTCGAGCATCTGATGTTCGGCGGTTCGGCGCATATTCCCGATTACGATACGCCTTTGCAGTTGGCGGGAGGAGAAAACAATGCCTGGACCAATAATGACATAACCAATTACTACCTCACCGTTCCGAAGCCGAACGTAGAGACAGCCTTTTGGCTGGAGTCCGACCGTATGCTGGAGCTGGCTTTCAGCGAGCAAAGCCTCGAAGTGCAACGCGGTGTAGTGATGGAAGAGTTCAAGCAACGCTGCCTTAACCAGCCGTATGGCGATGTGGGGCATCTGTTCCGGCCGCTGGCGTTCCGGGTGCATCCGTACCGCTGGCCTACTATCGGCAAGGAACTCTCGCACATAGAGCAAGCCACGCTGGACGAGGTGAAGAGTTTCTTCTACCGTTTCTACGCTCCGAACAATGCCGTGCTGGCAGTGACGGGAAACATTTCATGGGATGAAACCGTTAAGCTTACCGAGAAGTGGTTTGCTCCCATACCCCGGCGGGACGTTCCGGTGAGGCAATTGCCGCAGGAGCCGGAGCAAACGCAGGAACGCCGGCTGACGGTAGAAAGAAACGTGCCGCTGGACGCCTTGTTCATGGGCTATCACATGTGCAGTCGCGAGAGTGCGGATTATTACGCATTCGATATTCTGTCCGATATTCTCAGCAACGGACGTTCCAGCCGTTTGAACCGCCGCTTAGTACAGGAACAGAATATCTTTTCCGGTATCGACGCGTACATCAGCGGTACGCGTGATGCGGGTCTGCTGCAAATCAGCGGTAAGCCTGCGGCAGGTGTGTCGTTGGAGCAGGCGGAAGCTGCCGTCCGTAAAGAACTGGAAGAGTTGCAGCGGTCTCCGGTAGATGGGCAGGAACTGGAGAAGGTTAAGAACAAGTTTGAATCTACCCAGATATTCGGCAATATCAACTATCTGAACGTAGCCACAAACCTTGCCTGGTTCGAGCTGACGGGAAAGGCGGAAGATATTGACCTTGAAGTAGAGCGTTATCGCTCCGTTACGACGGAGCAGTTGCATACTGTGGCGCAGCGTACTTTCTGCGAAAGCAATGCCGTAGTATTATATTATAAGAGTGATAAATGACAGTCAAAGGGAGCGTTTTTCGTCTCTTTGCAGGAAGGGAAGGGCGCCGTTTGACGAAACGAAAGTTCCCTGTTAAGGAAACTTCGGTTTCCTGTTGAGGAAGCTTCAGTTTCCCATTGAGGAAACTCCCGTTTCCCGTCGGGGGAACTCCCGTTTCCCATTAGGGAAACTTTGGTTTCTTACTAAGGAAATTCTGGTTTCCCGTCAGGGGAACAATGGTTTCTCCCTTTGAAACAAATTTTAGACAATAAGATGATGAATTGGATAGCCGGCTATAAGCAGCATTATAAAGCGTTGATATTTTTGGGACTTCCCATTGTTATCGGACAGGTGGGAGTAATTATTCTCGGTTTTGCCGATACTCTGATGATCGGGCATCACAGTACCGAGGAGTTGGGTGCAGCTTCTTTCGTAAACAATGTATTTACGCTTTGCATCATTTTCAGTACCGGTTTCAGTTACGGGCTGACGCCTATCGTGGGCAGTCTTTACGGCAACCGCCGCTTTGCGGAAGCGGGGCAGGCGTTGCGTTGCAGTTTGGTGGCGAATGTCCTGGTGGCATTGCTCCTTACGTTTATCATGACGGTGGTCTACTTCAACGTGGAGCGCCTGGGGCAGCCCGAGGAACTGATGCCTTTGATAAAACCTTATTACCTGGTATTGCTTGCTTCGCTGGTTTTCGTGATGCTGTTCAACGGCTTCAAGCAGTTTACGGACGGAATTACAGATACGAAGACCGCCATGTGGATATTGCTGGGCGGAAATACGCTGAACATCATAGGCAACTATATCCTTATCAACGGCAAACTGGGCTTCCCGGAACTGGGGTTGCTGGGAGCAGGCATCAGTACGTTGTTCTCGCGTATTATGATGGTGGTGGTGTTTGCGTTGATTGTGCTGCGCGGCCGCCGCTTTATCCGTTACCGGATCGGGTTCTCCCGCATGGGATGGTCGTTTCCGGTGTTCAAGAAACTCAATGCACTGGGCTGGCCTGTCGGTTTGCAGATGGGAATGGAGACGGCCTCTTTCAGCCTTAGCGCCATCATGGTGGGCTGGCTGGGCACTATCGCTTTGGCATCCCATCAGATAATGCTGACCATCTCGCAATTCACGTTTATGATGTACTACGGTATGGGCGCAGCGGTGGCGGTGCGTGTCAGCAATTTCAAGGGGCAAGACGATATGGAGAATGTACGCCGCTCCACATTTGCGGGTTTCCACTTGATAATGGCTATGGAAGTAGTGCTTATGAGCATCGTTTTTGTGATGCGCGGACAGGTGGGCGGCTGGTTTACGGATAGCGCAGAGGCTTCGGCGCTGGTAGCCTCTTTGTTCTTCCCTTTCTTGATTTATCAGTTTGGCGACGGACTGCAAATCAACTTTGCCAATGCGCTGCGGGGCATATCGGATGTAAAGCCGATGATGGTTATTGCATTTATTTCTTATTTTATTATATCTTTGCCCGTAGGATATTTTTGCGGTTTTGTGCTGGGCTGGGGACTGGTCGGCGTGTGGATGGCTTTCCCGTTCGGTCTGACCAGTGCCGGGGTGATGCTGTGGCTGCGCTTCCGCTATAAAACGAGGATGAGATGATGCACGGGGCGATGCTTTGTCACCCTGTCGCTCTATAACTCTTTTATTACCTGTTTATGAATAGCGTATCGAAAGTAAAGATAGCTGTCGGATACACTCTGCTGCTGGGAGTGTTGTTCTTTTCCCTGTTCTTTGTGCATCGGGAGATGGAGCATCTTATGCTTTCCGATAACCGGGACGTGCAGTGGACGGACAGTCTCATTACGCTTCTTCGGAAGAAGGATGCGAACACCATTTACATGCTGCGCGTGTTGAGCGAGACGAACGACAGCATGGTCTCTACCCGGGAGATAGAAAATATTATCGCTACCCGGCAGGATTCGTTTGTGACAAACCAGCGCGTACAGCAGCGCATCATTACACATCGCGACACGGTGGTTACCAAGCCCAGGAAGAAAGGATTCTTCCGCCGTTTGGGAGAGGTGTTCGTGCCGCCTAAGAAAGATACCGCCATTCAGGTAAAGACTTCCCTCGAATATGCCACGGATACGGTGATTAACGTGTATAATCCGGTGGATTCCCTGCAGGAAAAGCTGCGTGCCGTGGCACAACAGCAGAAAGAACACATTGCGATTGTACAGCGCCGCAGGCGTACCTTGCAACGCATGGACCGGATGCTGACCGCCCGTATCGACAGTCTGCTGAAAGGCTACGAACAGGAAACCCTGCAGCGTGCCCGCGAAGAGGCGGAGTACCAGCAGTCCGTACGCCATCACTCCATTAAGACAATCAGCGGCATTGCCGTCGGTGCGGTGCTGCTTTCCGTCTTTTTCCTGATAATCATAGGGCGCGACATTACGCGCAGCAACCGCTATCGCCGCGAACTGGAAGAAGCCCGCCGCCGTGCCGAGGACCTGCTGGCCACGCGCGAGAAGATGATGCTTGCCATCACCCACGACTTTAAGGCGCCGCTCGGCTCCATCATGGGCTATGCCGACCTGCTCTCCCGTCTGACGGTGGACGAACGGCAACGCTTCTACCTGGATAATATGAAAACCTCATCGGAACATCTGCTGAAGCTGGTGGTCGATTTGCTCGATTTCCACAGGCTCGACCTTCATAAGGCGGAGATAAACCGGGTCACCTTCCATCCCGCCCGCTTGCTGGAAGAGATTCACGTCAGTTTTGAACCGCTGACTTCTGCCAAAGACCTGGAGTTGCATTGCGATATTGCTCCCGAACTGGAGAGTACTTACATCTGCGACCCGCTCCGTCTCCGCCAGATTATCAACAACCTGCTGTCCAATGCAGTGAAGTTTACGGACGAGGGGAGCATAACGATGACGGCGCGTTACGAGGAACGCCGGCTGGTGGTGGCCATTGCCGATACGGGCAAAGGTATGGAACCGGCGGACAGGGAGCGGATTTTCCAGGAGTTTACCCGCCTTCCCGGTGCGCAGGGCAAAGAGGGCTTCGGACTCGGTTTGTCTATTGTGCGCATGCTTGTGCAGTTGCTGGAAGGAACGATTGATGTGGACAGTGTGCCGGGCAAGGGAAGTACATTTACGCTGCGTGTTCCCTTGTTCCCCGTACAGGTATCGGAGGATACCGGCGAGAAATATCAGGAGACGGAAACCGGAACTTCTTCCGCTCTTTCAGAGAGCATGCCCGCTTCTTCACAACCTTCGCTCCGTGTGCTGCTGATTGACGACGACCGCATTCAGCTTACGCTTACCGCAGCCATGCTCCAGCATAGCGGCATCGCTTCGGTATCGTGCATGCAATTGGACGAATTGCTGGATGCCCTGCGTTCCGACACCTTTGATGTGTTGCTCACCGATGTACAGATGCCTGCCATCAACGGTTTCGACCTGTTGAAACTGTTGCGTGCGTCGAACCTGCCCCAAGCGCAGACCATTCCCGTGATAGCCGTTACCGCCCGTAGCGATATGAAGCCGGAAGAGTTCAAGGAATATGGCTTTGCCGGCTGCCTGCACAAACCGTTTACGGTGGCGGAACTGTTCCGGGAACTGAATGCGGAAGGTATCGGACAAACATCTGCTGTGCGGAGCGAAGTAGCAGCAGCGGAGACGGTTGAGGCTTCATCGCCGGATGCTCCTTATGACTTCTCGGCACTCACCGCTTTCTCCGGTGACGACCCGGAGGCGGCAAAGTCCATTATGGAGAGTTTCGTTACCGAAACCCGCCTCAATGCCGAACGTTTGCAAAAGGCGGCGGATGCGGCGGATATGGACGAGGTGGCGGCCGTTTCGCACAAGATGATTCCTCTCTTTACGCTGATTGGCGCTACGGAACTGGTGGCGGAGCTTAAAATACTGGAAGGCTTGCGCGGTACTCCTTTTACAGCCGGGCAGAGGCAGCGGGCACTGCGTTCGCTTGCTCTTATCGAGGACATTATCCGCTTGCAGGCACGGGCGGATTAGAATAAGCAATTACGGTATAAGTGGTCGTAAACACCGGCGCAACATAGTATTTTTCTTTTATTAGGAACTTTATCTCAAAATTAATTGTTTACTTTGTACGAATTAATCGATGACAGCTTGACGTTCCAATGAGAAGAAAATGGTTAAGAGGGGCACTTTGGGTGCTTCTTACTCCTATTATCCTATTTGTAATATTGATGATATTGCTTTACGTGCCGCCCGTACAGAATTTTATACGGAAGCAGGCCACGGCAATAGCATCGGATGCTACGGGCATGAATATCTCCGTAGAGCGGATAGACCTTCGTTTTCCGTTGAACCTGCTTGTGCGCGGTGTTCAGGTAGTGCAGCTGGGAAGCGATACTGCTGATATCCAACGCCCCGATACCTTGCTGAACCTCGGAAGCCTGAATGTCCGCGTACAGGCATGGCCCTTATTGAAAGGAAGGGTAGAGGTGGATGACATCACTTTGCAACGGGTGGCCGTAAACTCTTCCGACCTGCTGGAAGGCATGCGCATAAAAGGTACGCTCGGACGGTTCTTCCTTGCCAGTCACGGCATAGACCTGAATAAAGAGGATGCCGTACTGAACCGGGTGGAACTGAGCGATACCCACGTGCAGGTGATGCTTGCCGACACTACCGAAACTCCGGAGGATACCACCGAAACCGCCTTGAACTGGCGCGTAGCATTGCATAACCTGAAACTGAAGAATGTGTCGGTGGATTTGCAGATGCCGCTCGACTCCATGTCGCTGGCAGCCACTATCGGGGATGCAAGCATAGAGGATGCCGAAGCAGACCTCAAGCGGCAGTTCTATGGCTGGCGTAAGTTTGCCCTTACGGGGACTTCTGTGAATTACGATACGGGCACAGCCGTTCCTGCCGAGGGCTTTGACGCTTCGCACATCGCATTGCGCGATATCCGTATCGGCATAGATTCGGTGATGACCTGCGGTCGTGACATGAATGTCGTTATCCGCGAGTTCTCCATGTACGACCGTTCCGGGCTGACGGTGACTTCCCTGACCGGACGCCTCTTTGCCGACTCAGCCGTTATCCGTGTTCCCTATTTGCAGCTCAAGACCCCGCACAGCGAGATGAACCTGACGGCGCAGACCTATTGGAAACTTGTCGATATACCCACTACCGGACAGTTGTCCGCCCGCTTTAACGCCAATATCGGCAAGCAGGATGTATTGCTCTTTGCCGGCGGACTGCCTGAAACTTTTAAAGAGGCTTATCCTTTCCGCCCGTTGGTAATCCATGCCGGTACGGAAGGCAATCTGAAACAGATGCAGATTTCCCGTTTTACGGTCGAACTTCCCGGCGCTTTCTCATTGAGCGGCGGCGGTGAGTTGTGGAACCTTACGGATAGCCTGAAGCGTAGCGGAGGGCTTGATTTTGAGATGCAGACGCAAGACCTTAATTTCCTCACCGGGCTTACCGGGGTCACTCCCGACGGCTCTATCGTTGTGCCCGACAGTATGAACCTCGTAGCGCGTCTCGGGCTCGACGGGCCTCAATGCAATGCCCTGCTCAAAGTGCAGGAGGGCAAAGGCAGTCTGAATCTGGATGCCGCTTACAACCTGTCTACCGAGGTCTATCATGCAGACCTCGCCATAGATGCCTTGCAGCTTCATCATTTCCTGCCCAAAGATTCTGTTTATGCACTTACTGCGCATGTTGCCGCCAAAGGCAGGGGAGTGGATATGACTTCCCGTCAGACGACGGCTCTTGTGGAAGCCAAACTGGACGAACTGCAATATGCCCGCTGGAATCTGTCGGGTGTGAACCTGAATGCGGGGTTGAAATCTGCGGTAGCTTCTGTACAGTTGACGAGCGATAATGAACTGTTGAAGATGCAGTCTGAAGCTGACCTTCGTCTCGACCGTAAATATATGGACGGCAGACTGAACATGAAAGTAGAGGAACTGGACTTGTATAATCTGGGAATCGCATCCGAACCTTTGGAACATCCCGTTGCGTTCAATCTGGGAGCGGAAGCGCGTCGCGATTCCATTAAGTTGCGGATGGATGCCGGCGATATGGATTTGCAGTTCCGTGCCCGCAGCACGTTGGAGGAATTGCTGGGGCAGTCGGACAAGTTCGTAGCCATTCTGACGAAACAGATAGAGGAAAGACGCCTCGACCATGCCGCCTTGCGGCAGGTATTGCCCTCGGCGGGCATGAAGTTGACGGCGGGGCAGGCCAATCCGGTCAGCTATTTCCTGAAAACAAAAAACATAAGTTTCAATGACTTCACCCTTCGCTTTGGGAGTACGCCGGCACGGGGCATCAACGGACGGACCGCCGTTCACGGATTGCGTGTGGACTCGTTGCAGCTCGATACGGTTTTCTTTGCCGTGAAGCAGGATACTTCCCGGATGATGCTGCAAAGCGGGGTGATTAACGGACCGAAGAATCCGCAGTTCGTATTCCGCAGTACGCTGACCGGTGAGATTCGCAGTGAAGATGCCGAACTGACCGTGAATTATGTGGACGGAAAGGGACAGACGGGAGTGCTGTTCGGCGTCAATGCCCGCCCGCTGACGGAGGGACATGGCAAAGGCAACGGAGTATTGCTTAATCTGACGCCTGCCGAACCGGTTATCGCATACCGTAAGTTCCATTTCGTAGACAACAGCAATTGGATATATCTGCATAACAACATGCGCGTCTATGCCAATATTGATATGGATAGTGACAACGGTTTGGGCTTCCGTATGCAGTCGGACAAGAACGACAGCATTTCATTGCAGAATATGAACGTGGAGTTGAGCCGTTTCCAACTGGGCGAACTGAGCGAGGTGCTTCCTTATATGCCCCGTCTCACCGGCTTGTTCTCTGCCGAGGCGCAGTATATACAGACCCCTACTTCCTTGCAGGTTTCAGCCGAAGCCAATATCGATGAACTGACCTATGAGCGGCAGCATGTGGGAGACATCGGTATGGGAGCCACATGGCTGCCGGGCGATAAGGGCGCTACGCATTATCTGAATACATATTTCAGTTATGACAACCGGGAAGTGATGACTGCCGACGGCATACTGACACAGAAGAACGGAAAGGACACGCTGGAAGTGACTACCTCTTTTGAACACTTCCCGATGAAGATTGCCAATGCTTTTGTGCCCGACCAAATGATGTCCTTTACCGGCGACCTCGATGGCGGGATGTACATCTACGGACCGTTGGAGAAACCCAGGATGCACGGAGATATCACGCTGGACAGCGTATCGGTATATGCCCGTCAGGCAGGGGCCCGCTACTGGTTTGACGACCGTCCCGTGCAGATTAAGGATAACCAACTGATATTTGATAAGTTCGCCATTTATACCACCAGCAAGAATCCGTTTACCATTAACGGCAAGGTGGACTTCCGCAATTTGGAACGTCCTACGGCGGACTTGAAGTTGCTGGCGGAGAACTATACGCTGCTGGATGCGCCGCGCACCCGCGAAAGTCTTATCTACGGCAAGATATTTGTCGATTTGAACGCTACGGTACGAGGGCCTTTGGATGCCCTGACCATGCGCGGTAACATGAACCTGCTGGGCAATACGGATGTTACCTATGTACTGACGGACTCACCGTTGACGGTGGAAGACCGCCTTGAGGGTTTGGTAACCTTTACTTCTTTTGCCGATACGGCTTCGGTGGGCACTGATGAG
>OIDP01000524.1_pt1 | contig 16289 bp, 17 predicted proteins | sample 1581591 | NCBI WGS metagenome assembly OIDP01 (sample SAMEA3882552, study PRJEB24775) | human gut metagenome | biome: human-associated habitat; feature: intestine environment; material: feces | place: Netherlands | collected 2009/2010 | reverse complement strand
GAGAAAAACGCCATTATGTTCATCGTCAACCCAGACATTATCCCCTACCAATTGAGTTGCATCCTGCAAGACGAAGGCATGCTTCCGGATGCTTATCTGAACAGTTTGCAAAGAAAAGAATACGGGCAAGAGTTCATACGCAAGAATGCACACTTCCTGACTGATTATTTCCATTATCGGTGTCGGGAGAAAGACTTTGATTAGTTGAAAATGGGGGGTGAATACCACTTTTGACACATTTTCAATTACCAATTGTCATAGTGCTTTCCAGAACTTCTGGAAATCCTTATACCGTCCGTAGCACACTAACTGGTCGCCGGCTTGTATCTGGTCATTTTCCGGCAGTTCGTTCAGTACATTGTGTTGCACATACGAGACGCCCAGGCAATTCTTCAAAGTCTCGGCACGTTTCAAGGCGAGCATCTTCAGGCCAAACTCCTTATCGAGATTCAATTCATTGGCATAATAGCCAATGAACTTGTCCGGAACGGTGAACTTGACTACATAATAATCCGGTGCCACGCGGAATGTCTCCATATCGGCACCGAATTCCAGCAACTGTACCAGTCCGCGTGCGGCATCCTCCTCGGGAGTAAGAATGCGTTCCAGCTCAAAAGCCTCGAGCACGGAACGGTGGACAGCGTCAATGGCGCGGGCATAGATATGCTGCACCTTCTTCTGCTTCAGCAAAGCCACTACACGGATGGATGCACCGAAATTCTCGCCGATGGCAACAATCACCACATCCACACTGTTCAGCGGCAATACGGACAAGGCCTGCTCGTCCGTAGCGTCGATGACAAAGGCTGTGGCAATCTTTTCCTTCAGACTATCCACCCGGCCGACGCTCACGTCCGCACCTATCACTTCGTGCCCCAGTGCAGAAAGCTCTTCTGCCAGCACGTGACCATAATTCCCTAAACCGATAATAATATACTTCATCTTATTTAATTGATTATAATCTGACCACTCGGATACTGATACTTCGTATGCTTCTTCTGCTTGATGATGCCAAGCATCAGCGTAATTAGTCCCACACGCCCCACAAACATCAGCAGTGCCACCAGCAGCTTGCTGTCGTCTCCCAACCGCGGGGTAAGGTTCAAACTGGACCCCACCGTGCTCAATGCCGACACACACTCGAAGGTAATGGCCAAAAGCGACGTACCCGGCTCCAGAATGCTGATGATGAAAATAAACAGCAACAAGACGCCGAACGACATCACCACCGTGGCATTGGAACGACGGATAGAATCGTGTGACAGCTCACGGCCAAACACCTCTACCCGTTCCGTGCCGCGCAACACAGCCACCAGATTCAGCACCACTACCGCAAAGGCATTTACCTTGATACCGCCTGCCGTAGACTGTGAACCGCCTCCCACCCACATCAGAAACAGATATATAAGCAATGTCTGTACCCCCAAGCCTGCCAAGTCCACACTGGTAAAGCCTGCCGTACGGGGACACGTGGCATTGAAAAACGCCTGCGTCCACTTGTCGGCCACCGACATGCCGGCGAAGGCGGCATTCCACTCAAAGACAGCAATGCCCACCGTGCCCAGTACCAGCAGCAGGAAGGTGACTATCAGTACAATCTTTGTATTCAGGTTGTACAGATGGTAAAAACGCTTGCCGTCCCAATGCCACGTACGCAGAAAGTGCCACAGACGACGCAGATGGTAAAGAATAATATCCTTGAAATTCACCAGTATGGGGAAACCGATACCCCCCAGAATAATCAGCAGAGATATATAGATGAAGAACGGGTTGTGCCCCGTCACCAACGGATTGCCCAGATTTCCGGGCAACGTGGAGAATCCCGCATTGCAGAAAGCGGAAATGGCATGAAAAGCGGAAAAAGCCAGCTCTTCTTGAAGGTCCATTCCCATCGTCCCGTGGATGTCTCCCCAGATAGCAAGCATCCCTATTCCTTCAATCACCAGCGTAAAGGCCAGAATATAGACCAGGGTGGAGAGCAAGGAATTCAAGGAATTGGAACTCACCATGTCGCGCACCACCAACTGATTGTACAACGAGGTATTACCCATGAAGAACATGGCAAAGAAGCTCGTCAGTGTCATCACTCCCAGACCGCCTATCTGAATCAGCAGAATGATTACCACAAAACCGGTCGGGGTAAAAGTGGATGCCACATCGACAGACGTCAGCCCCGTGACACACACCGCACTGGTGGATATGAACAGCGAGTCGACCCACGATATGCCGTTCACCGTGCAGCGCGGCAACATCAACAGCCCCGTGCCTATCATTATGATTATCAGGAAACTTGCAGCCAAAATAAGCGAAGGGTTCGTACGCCGCCCCAGCAACCGTACCAGCCCGTTGGAAAGGCTGAAAAAGGAAAACACCAGCAGCAGGACAAGATGATAGGCCTTGCCATGCAGAAATTCCCAGAACTGCAAGATGGCGCCCTCCTCCTCCGGACGATGGAAAATGACCGGGATAAGAGTCAGATAGAGCAGAATGGTCAGTATCCAGGTGAGCTTACTGAAGGTGCGCCGGGTATCCTTGTATTCCAGCAAAATGCGAAGGGTGACATCTACCAGAAAAACAATCCACACCCCATGGTACAAGCGTTGGAGCTGATGCGCCTCGACCTCTGAAATCGTAAAGCCATGCTCATAGACCACGCCGACAATCAGCAGGATGGAGGCCAAATAAGTGATGGAAGTCATTACTCCCACTGTCATCCGTACGTAAGGGTGAATCCATTTATTTTGATACAAAAGGAATTTATGATAAATCTTCATGTAGACATCAAATTAAATATCGGGCAAACATAAACAAAACAATGCGTATAGACAAAAAACAAAAGAAAAAAGAAATTGTTTTAAAAATAATAGTTACATTTGGCCTCGTAAAAATTTTAATAGAAGTAACCACTATGAGCAACAAGACAAAAAGATATTTCCTCCCGGAAGAGGAAATACCACATTATTGGTACAATATACAGGCAGATATGGTGAACAAACCGATGCCTCCGCTTCATCCCGGTACCAAACAACCACTGAAAGCCGAAGATTTATATCCTATCTTTGCACAGGAACTATGCAAACAGGAACTGAATCAGACCGATAAGTGGATCGAGATTCCCGAAGAAGTACGCGAAATGTACAAATATTATCGTAGTACTCCACTGGTTCGTGCTTATGGACTGGAAAAAGCATTAGGTACTCCGGCACATATCTATTTCAAGAATGAGAGTGTAAGTCCGATGGGATCGCACAAGCTGAATTCTGCCATTCCCCAGGCTTATTATTGCAAGAAAGAAGGAGTTACCAACGTTACCACTGAAACCGGTGCCGGACAATGGGGAGCTTCGCTGGCTTATGCTGCCCGTCTGTTTGGACTGGAAGCTGCCGTTTACCAAGTGAAAATCAGTTATGAGCAAAAACCTTACCGCCGCAGCATCATGCAGACGTTCGGCGCACAGGTTACACCGTCTCCGTCTATGTCCACCCGTGCAGGAAAAGATATTCTGACGGCTCACCCCAACTACCAGGGTTCATTGGGAACCGCTATTTCAGAAGCCATCGAACTGGCTCAGACTACACCGAATTGTAAATATACATTAGGCTCTGTATTGAGCCATGTAGCTCTGCACCAGACTGTAATCGGTCTGGAAGCCGAAAAACAGATGGAAATGGCAGGAGAATATCCTGATATGGTGATTGCTTGTTTTGGTGGTGGTTCCAATTTCGGTGGTATCGCATTCCCATTCATGCGCCACAAGATCCTGGAAGGTAAGCAAACACGCTTCATTGCTGCCGAACCGGCTTCTTGCCCGAAACTGACACGCGGTAAATTCCAATATGATTTCGGTGACGAAGCAGGATACACTCCATTACTGCCTATGTACACGCTGGGACATAACTTTGCTCCCGCTAATATTCATGCAGGTGGATTGCGTTACCACGGTGCAGGCGTCATCGTTTCTCAACTATTGAAAGACGGTCTGATGGAAGCTGTAGACATCAAGCAACTGGAATCATTCGAAGCCGGCTGTTTATTTGCCCAAGCTGAAGGTATCATTCCCGCACCGGAATCTTGCCACGCTATTGCTGCCGCCATCCGCGAAGCAAACAAATGCAAGGAAACAGGTGAAGAGAAAGTAATCCTGTTCAACCTCTCCGGTCACGGATTGATTGACATGGCCTCATACGATAAATATCTCTCCGGTGACCTCGTAAACTACGAACTGACCGATCAGGATATTCAGAAGAATCTGGATGAAATAGGCAGTCTGGCATAAGGATACCTCATACATATCAATAAATGTTTGCCAGGCTGACGAGCGGCTCATAGAGTTTTTCAATATCCTGCGCATCCAATTCAATATCAACCTGGTCCCCCGGAATCAACCGTATTCCGGGGGGCTTTGCGTCTTTACCATCCCGGTGTACATTGATAATGGTACAGTTTTCAGGCAAAGAAAGTTCGTCTACAAGTTTGCCATCCATATATGAACCCGTCATCACCTCTATGGATAGTTTATACCTTGTCTGTTCCTGGAAAGCAGGAGTATTGATCATATCCTCATAAAGCGTCACGTTGAAAGGTCTTATCTGAAGAAGTTCCGTAAAATAATAAGTCAATCCACCCACTACCACCGATGGGTAGAACACCTCAAAATGTCCTGTTATCTCGGTAATCAATACAATAGCTGTCAAAGGGGTACGTATCACAGCCACCAGGAAAGCAGACATTGAAATCAGCATTACATAACTGACATTCTCCGGCTCAATAACCCCATATTCCACTCCCAACAGACCAACAATCTGCCCCAGTAACCCACCGGTGACCAGTGTAGGAATAAAACTTCCACCCGGCAAACCGGATGAAACGCAGATAACGGAAAAACCGAAATGCAACAGCATCATTGCCGTTACCCACATAATTGGTGCATGGCTGCCGGATTGCGCCTGCTCCAAAAGAAACTGTTCTCCCCCACCCGTCAGGTTGACCTGCATAAAGGAAATAATATAAGCGACCAGCAACAGATAGAACATCTTCATATATACCGAAGATTTTACCGTTGCATACACCCGTTTGAAAGAAACCATCATCATGGAATATAATTTTCCGCAAACAGAAATAATCACTGCAAGCAACAGGAAGTACTTCACCTGGATTCCAAAAGAAAAACCGGGCTCGGCCACTTGTATCAAATGATAAGAATTTACCGGAAAAACCATGCTTGCCACCGCACCGGCCACTACACCGGCCAGCAAGGTAGTGATAGCGGTTTTGGGAGCATCAAAACGTTCGATGGATTCGATGACAAGCAATGAAGAAGCCAGCGGCGCCGCAAACGCAGCCGCAAGGCCGGCACCGGCACCGGCAGCAAGCAATTGCTTTCGTTCACCACGTAGAATACGTGTCCAGCGTGCCACAAGGCATCCTACATACGAACCTATTTGTACGGAAGGCCCTTCACGTCCCAGCGATAATCCGGCCGAAACCGAAAGAATTCCACCGAAAAACTTAGAAACCAACTCTATGAAAGGATGCTTATAAGTAATGCGCCCGTTGATGGCAGCACGTGTTTGAGGAATACCTCCTCCGGTGATAAGCGGCATTTTCATCACCAGCCAGGATACGAATATCAGTACCGCCCAAAAGAAAAGAAAAAGAGGAATATGCCAGTACCACTCCGGACGGGAAGCAAAAAACTCACTTCGCAAGTTAAAGAAATAATATAGGCAGTAATGATAGGGAACAGCCACCAACCCCGTCAGCAATCCTACGAAGATGCTGACGAAATACAGGCGGGCATCAACCAGTTTCAGTTTCACAACATACCACTTCCTCAGTTTTCTAAAGTTTTTGAACCTTTGAAACATTCCTCAGAGTTTTCTTTTATTAATTTGAGTATCTACAACAAATTAACCCTGTTGAAGTTTCCACACTTTGCGTTTTTTACTTTTTCCCCATCATATTCAATCGCAGGATAGCGTGCACCATAAAATAACGTCCCAATACATTGTAATCCGCATCACGTATGGCAGTAGCCGAGATGGTGCGTACCATTGAAATCTCCTGGCGAAGAATATCATAAAACTTGAAACGCAGTAGCAATTGTTTCTTTTTCAAGAAAGCTTTCGACAGTTGGCAGTTCCATATCAGGTTCTTCCGCCCGCTGCTGTCGTATCCATATCCGGTACGAAGAAAATATGTGAGATCACTGCTGCACTCGAAGCCCCAGGGGAGATAATACTGCAAGTCTCCTCCAAGTTGATAGTCGAACGTTTCCGTGCGCATATCTTTCACGTTATTATACGAATTATTATACAGCACTTCTCCACGCGCACTCAGTTCGAGTTGCCGGGTACGAAAAGTAAATTGCAGGCGTTCACGCGCTGTGAGGTGCTTCACGGAACTCTTCATCGGCTCTTCTTTGTTCTGAGTAGTATATCCGTTCTGATTTCTATATTGCAAATAGGAATAGGTACGAAACAGCCAGTTGCGGTTCTTGAAAGGCCCGCTCAATGAAAGTGCACCTGATGCCCGCCAGTTACCATTCAAATTAACAGGCATGGTGGTTCTGCCTCCCGTTTCGCTGTCGTAAGTCACCTGGTTCGTTACACTGTTGAGCACATTCTCCACAAAAAGAGATACCACCATGTTGCGCTGATGTTTCACATTATACGAATTATAATTCAGTGTAAACGTATTGGTATATGAAGGTTTCAAAGAAGGATTACCAATGCGGATATTCAATGGATTCGTCATGTCGGCAACCGGTTGTAGGTCACGAACACTCGGCTGTCGTCCTTTTCCTCTATAAATTGCCTGCAACTGTGTACGCTTGGAAAACTTATAACGGAAATTCAGCGTCGGTGAAAAGTTCAGAACCGTTTTACTCATTTGATGTTTGGAAACATCATCCAGAAAAGAACGGCTATCCAGTTTCTGGGGTTCCAGATCGACACCTATATTGTAGTTGTACTTTTTCCGGGAAGTACGGACAGCCATATTGAAAAGATGGGTGCTGTATTGGCTCTCAAAACTATTACTGGCCAGAGAATCGTAATCGGCAACAAAATCTTCCATTGCCTCATCCCAGTTATAGACAAAGCGGTCCGAATTAGTTACCCGGTATTGATAACTGTAACGAAACTGAAGAAAGTAACGGTTAGGCAACGGCTCCACATACACCAGTTGCAGACGATAATTATATCCGTCACCTTCATCATCCACACGCTGGTTGACTACTTTCTCTGTATCATTCTTAAAATAATGTGTAGTAGAAAAGTTTTTCCTGTCGGCAGAAGAAGTATTCGTTCCATAATCCACTTTCAAAGCCAGATTCCGTCCTTTACGGCTGAACTTACGGTTGACTTGCAACATAAAGGTCAGATTATACTGGGAATTATCGTAAAGATTAGAAGCCGTTCTTTCATTCAGAAGTGTTTCGTCCGACCAACTCTGTTGATATCCACTATTCCTCCTGTCACTTGCCACATAGCGATATTGCGGACGAAACACCAGATTGGTGACTGAATCAATTTTCCATTCCAGATAAGCATTCGCCGTCAGGTTGTGGTTCTTCATGTGATTGCTGTTAGTGCTGTGGCTTATCGATTTATCCTGTTTCAGGAAATTATCCACCGTAGTACTGTTATCCTCCGAACGGTCGGTACCCGTATATTGCACATTGGAGCGAAGCTTCACTCTGTCCCAGTCATGAGTGAAGTTCATGCCTAAAGAATGTGAGGTGACCAGTCCCACCCTATTCAGAATATTTCCACTGGCAGCCGACGACTCCCGTTGCAACTCCGAGAAGCCTTGATTGTTAGTGTTATTCAGATTACCGATAATAGTAAGTTGAGAATTATCCCGGAAGCGGTTCAGGGTATTGGCAAGTTCATACCTCCCTTTGTTACCCGTACCTGCCATGAAATTATCCATCCATCCTTTCTTCATGTCCTTTTTCACCCCCAGGTCAAGTATCATTTCCTCATCCCCGTCATCAATTCCGGTCAGACGTGCCAAATCGGATTTACGTTCATAAGCTCTCAGCTTCTCCACCATTTCCACCGGCAGATTTTTCAAGGCAGCTTTCGGATCGTCCGCAAAGAACTCTTTGCCGTCTACCAATATCTTCTTAACTTCCTTGCCATGAATCAACAGCTTTCCATCGCCATCTATCTCTCCACCAGGCAATTGTTTTACAAGATCTTCGAGCATAGAACCTTCGGGGGTACGATAGGCAGAGGCATTGAAGACCGTGGTATCCTGTTCGGTAACTGCCAGAGGAGCTTTACCCACCACTACCGTTTCGCCCAACAAAATGCCATCGGAAAATAGTGCAATATCACCCAAGTTCTGCGAAGTACCTCTGAATGAAGAGGGAATAGATTTAGAAAAAGTGGTATAGCCAATGAAAGAAATCTCTAAAAGCAATTTCTTGTCTTTGGGCCAGACAACCGGCATCCTGAATTTACCGTCGTCCGTAGTGGCTACACCCGCCAGAAAAGTACTGTCCGGCAAGGTCAATAAACGTACCGCCGCATACCCCACCGGCTGCTTCGTATCCTTATCAACAACACGTCCGGCAAAGCTTCCTTTGCCGGACTGTGCATTAACAGTCATACCTGACCACAACAAAACAACATAGATTAAGATGTTTCGGAAAGTCAAATATGTATGCCTGCCATGATCCATTCGTGTTTATCAAGTAGTTTAATGAAAAATGTTATTTATTATTTGAAGCTGGTCTTGCATGAGCCGGCCGTTTTCCCTGACCATGTTTCTGACCTTTTCTTCTGTCAAATTCCTTTCTGAATTTATTCGCATTGCTTTTTTCTGTCTGATAAATTTTTGCAATCTGCTTGGGAGACAGAATCTTGCGGAATTCATTATAATATTTCTCGCGAATATCCAGTATCTTACGACTTTGCGCAAACTGATCCTTGATCTGCTTTTCTATTTCCGCATCTGTCAGTACAGGTTTGGTAGCCGGGGTTGCTTCCGCATTATTGTTCCTGGGCCTTTCCCTGCGGTTCATCATCCGACATTCGCTTAAATCTTTCAGATATTTTTCGTAAACCGGAGTGAACTTGGCAGCTGTTGCATCATCCAGCATCAGTGTCGTCACCATCTGATTGGCTTGTCTTTGAATCATTTGTTCAGGTGTAGGACGTTGCTTATTGGTTTTGTTATCCTTGTTCTGAGCAGAAATTGTCTGGCTGCCAATCAGGAGCGCAGCCAAAATTACATAAATAAACTTAGTCTTCATAATCTTCTTGTTTTTAATTAATACCTAATTTAAAAATATGTCATTCTCAGAGAAGTTGACGAGCTCTTCCAACTCCTCATCCGACAGTTCGTGAATCCATTTATCAACCGGATCGCTGCTACTTCTTTCTATAGCCAACATATCCGAAGTTCCTGCAGGTGCATCTTCCGTCCGGAGATAAGACGGAACAAACAATACCCCTGCCAGTATTGCAGCTGCCGCTATGGCAGTAGAGAACATTATCTGTAAACGATGTTTCCGGCGTTGCCCGCCGCAAGTACGTTCCATCACCTTCTGCTGCATATCCTCAAAAAAATTATCAGGAGTGCGGTAAGGGGTCTTTTTACCGATATCGTCAAAATCAAATTCTTTATTCATCGTCCTATCTGTTTAAGATGTATTCTTTTATTTTTTCTTTCGCATAGTGATAATTCACTTTGAGAGTATCGACCTTACTATCCAGTATACGGCTGATTTCTTCATAATCGAGCTCATCGTAATAGCGTAGGTTGAATATTAGCCGTTGTTTTTCGGGCAAACTCAGTATGGCTTCCTGAAACTTGACCGCCAGTTCATTTTCGTAATCAATGTAATCGGAAGCCTTCAGTTTACCTATCAGTTCCTCTTGCACTTCTTCGGCAGGAATTGCTTCTTCATCCTTTCGTGTATTCAGCAAGCGCAAACTTTCATTGGTTGCAATCCTGTATATCCAGGTGCTCAGCGAGCTTTCACCACGAAACTGGTCCAAATTACGGTACACCCGGATAAAGACTTCCTGAAGAACATCTTCTGCATCCTCGTGCGACACAACCAAACGCCGTATATAATTATATATAGGTACCTGGAAGTTATCCATCAGCATCTTAAACCCTTTCTTCGGGTCGGAAGCATATACCTGCCGGATCTTATCCTCGTTTATCATCAATTCAGTTTCTTAGCTTTATTAGGTTAGAAACAGAAAGAAGGATGAAGTTAAATCGGGAAGTTCACATTTTGCATTTATTAAATAAGTGGTTAAAAATAAAGTTTCTTATCTTTGCCGGCAACTCTCCCGTTTCAGATTAACTAAAAAAGAAGGATATCGATATGGAATGTAAAATCAGAAAATGGAAAATAGACGATGCCGCCGAACTTGCAGCAACCCTAAATAACAAAAACATTCAGGACAACCTTCGGGACGGTCTGCCTTATCCCTACACTGAAGACGATGCAAAATATTATATCAATGAAATGCTGAAGGCTGATAAGAACAGTATTTTCGCCTTCGCCATCACCGCTGATGATAAAGTAGTGGGAAGTATTGGTGTGTTTCGCAAAGACAACATCCACTCGCTGACTGCCGAAATAGGCTATTATATAGCAGAACCTTTTTGGGGCAAAGGCTTGGGAACCTGCGCTATCAAACAGACCTGCCAGTATGTTTTTAGTAACACTGATATCCTCCGTATTTTTGCAGAGCCGTTTAGCTATAATATCGCTTCCTGCCGGATTCTTGAAAAAAGCGGATTCAAAGACGAAGGAACACTCAGAAGTAATGCAGTCAAGAACGGACAGATTCTGGATATGAAGATGTATTCACTCCTCAAGACTGATAACGAAAGGACATAAAAAAAGGCTATCTATCCCAGACAGCCAATCTTTTGTTAACCTTAAATCTAATACTATGAAAAACACATTGCAAAGGTACGGCTTTTCTTGATTTCTCCAAATTTCAGAGCCTTTACAGGGCATTTTACAACAAGGTTTAATAATTCTATCGACCTTGTTAACAATTTGACAAAGAAAAGAGAGTATTACACTATATTTTTAAACAGGAATTAAGAAGATACCGGATTTCCAGAGAAGAATATCTATTCAACTATAGTGGGCCTCTGCATATAATATGCAGAAGTCCCGTTATGATAATAGTTCTCTTTTATGGAAGTACATTTAAAACCATTTTTTTCATATAAATGAATAGCCGGGGAATTAGAAACATTCACCTCCAAAGTAATTCTCTTTAAGCCTTGTTTTTGGGCAATAGCAGCTATCTGATCTATTAGTAATTGCCCCACTTTTTTGCCACGAAAATCAGGATGAACAGCTATCGAATAGATACGTAGACTACAAGCACGTTGATTTATCAACACACTAAAATAGCCCCCCACCCTTTGCTGATATTCTGCTACACAAAAGTATCCTTTTGCTTGAGAAATAAGATAAACAAACTGACGTTTTGAAAAACTATCTTTATCAAAACAAATTTGTTCTATCTCCATAATTGACGGAATATCATCAATTTCAGCCAAACGAAGTATAAATCGCTGTTCCATACGAATTAGAAACGTTTTACATCCAACATACGCCAAAAGTTATTCAGCAACCGATAGTAGAGTTCGTCTCCCAGAATGGCATCTTCTAACCCATGGTCAATGCTGGGATTATCATTTATCTCAATAACAATAGCACGGTCATTTACCATTTTCAAATCTACTCCATACAGGCCTTTCCCAATAAAAGAAGCCGCACGCAGCGCTGTATCCAATACCTTACGCGGCACTTGATAAATAGGAATAGTCTCCACCAGCCCGCAGCGGCTCCGTCCGGAAGCATAATGGCAATAGATTTGCCAATGTCCCTTAGCCATATAATACTTACACGCATAGAGAGGTTCTCCATTCAAAATGCCGATACGCCAGTCAAAATCTGTTGGAGTGAATTCCTGAGCCAGCAGTATAGACGACTTATCAAACAATACTTTCAACGCTTCATCCAACTCGATCTCATTATTGACTTTCTTCATACCGATAGAGAAAGAACCATCTGGGATTTTCAGGATAAAAGGACTACCAAGTTGTTCCGTAATTTCCTCATAAGAGTTGACATTCGATTTGAATAGTAACATGGAAAGCGGTGCCGGAATCTTTTCCTTCTCAAACAATTCTTTCAGATAAACCTTATTGGTACAGCGGATAATAGATTGAGGATCATCTATAACAGCCAACCCATTTTGTGTGGCCAATTGTGAAAGCCGGAACGTGTAATGGTTTAACGAAGTAGTGGTACGAATAAATAAGGCATCAAACTCCATCAGTCGTGTGGCATCTTCTTCAGTTAGCAATTCGGCATGAATATCCATCTTCTTAGCCAGTTCAAGTAGCTTGTGAAGTGCCTTTTTATCGCTTGGCGGAAATTTCTCATCCGGATCATACAGTATAGCCAGGTTGTATCTTGCCGATTTCGAAGCCTGAGGATTGCGCCACACTTTTCTGTTAAACAAATCCAGAGCATTAGCGAAATAATCCTCTTCCTCACTATTCAATGAGCTCAAAGGTAAAAACTGAATATTTTCTATCTGATTCTTATGTCGCGTATTTAATGTAACCCGCAATAAAGGAGCCGGATAATTCTCAAAAATAAAACGGGCTATACGCTCCAATCCTTTCTCTTTGCAAGTGCCAAAGTATACATTCAGAGACCAAAGATCATCGGTTATTTCATTTTTCTGAATCCATTGATAACAAAGCTTTTGAAGACTGCTATCCATACGGATACCTGCACCAGCTTCCACCTTATTAATTATATCTACTCCGGGAATAACTTTATGCCCCCTCGTCTGGGCTAATAACGAGCAATAATAGCCTTCGGAGTTATAGCTATAATCATTACTCAGGTTGATTACTAATTTACGATCCTTTCCCGGTGATTTATACTTCAGGTAGTCAGATACTGTTAAAATGCTGTTTGTTTTGGAATATGGTTTCCAATCATCCAAGCTGTCTACAAGGATCAATACATTGTTCATTTCGTCTTTTTAAAAAAGTGCCCGAAAGTAGTGAATTAAATAATACAAAATATCGCAGACTCAATAATTATTTTCAAGAGATGAAAACAACTCTGTTTTTGCTCAAAAATGCAATAAACAAAAGTCTCTCAGGGTTGTTTCTAATAGCAACTAAAAACAGACCTTGATTATGAAAAAGTTTAATTTCAGTTTATTGGCAGGCTTGTTGTTGCTGATATCTGCTTCCGTATGCGCAGAAAATACTCCGGAAAAAGTACAGGAAACTTTCAAAAAGATGTATCCTAAAGTGACGACCGTGGAATGGATGCATAAAAGTGATTACCACATTGCCGGATTCGTTTCAGATAGCCACGAAATGAACGCCTGGTTCGGAAACAATGCCCAATGGATAATGACGGAGACAAACGTCGAAAGTCTGGAAGATGTCCCTGCTCCCGTAGCTAAAGCATTTATGCAGACAGAGACCCCTCCTATACAAATCAGATATATAAAGATAATTACCTTCCCCAAAATGCCTGCTGTAGTAATCATCGATATAGAAGAGTATAACTCTGACAGAGAAATTCAGCTTTTCTATGCTCCTGACGGTAAACTACTACAGAGCCTCGATGTATCCGGTGGTGATGGAGAAATCTATCCCGAGTTATTCGGGTAATACAAAATTCTTACCAAATATAAGAACAATTGAGCAAAACAGAATGTTATCTATAAAAACAACTATAAATAGCAAGACTTATGAGTAGACGTTCACAGCTGGAGCATGAAGTATCATTAGCTCAAAAACGTATTAAGGAAGCTCCCCAAAATACGCCGGCAAACATCAGAAAAATTTGGGAACAAGAGTTGGTTGAACTTGAAATAGAACTGAACAACCTGACTGACGAAGAAGAAGATAATAACGATTAGCAACCTCTGACAATGAAATGGGATAATCAACTGATAAATCATTTGCAATGGTCGAATGCGATCATTAATCGTGAGGGCAAAGAAATCGTAGCACAGGAAATTGCCGCAATGGCGAAGGATGGTGATGTGATCGGAGCCGGCTCCGGTTCTACCGTTTATCTGACGCTATTCGCATTAGCGGAACGTATTCGCAAAGAATCTCTACACATAGAAGTTATCCCTGCCTCTGCAGAAATTTCCATGACCTGCATACAATTGGGTATACCACAAACGCCCCTTTGGAATAAGCGTCCAGACTGGGTTTTTGATGGTGCTGATGAAGTAGATCCGGAGAAAAGTCTGATTAAGGGACGTGGTGGAGCCATGTTCAAAGAAAAACTTCTGATAAAAAGCAGTAGTAAGAGCTTCATTATCATTGATGATACAAAACTGGTAGATCATTTAGGAAGTCATTTTCCCATACCTGTAGAAGTGTTTCCAGGTGCATTAACTTTTGTAGAAAGCGAAATGCAACGATTAGGAGCTTCTGACATGAAATTGCGTCTTGCCGGTGGAAAAGACGGACCTGTTCTCACCGAAAACGGCAACTTTATTTTTGATACCCGCTTCAGTTATGTTGACCCTTCTTTGGAACAAAACCTGAAAGCAATTACTGGAGTAATTGAAAGCGGGCTTTTTATCGGATATGATGTTGAAATAGTAGTTGCGAAATAAAAAAGCAGCTGCCACTCAATCTGTGACAACTGCTTTTCTTTTATCTAATAAGTAAGCCTTAATGCACTTCAACCTTTTCTGCAATTCGCTTAGCCTTATCTCTCAATGCATCCAGATCTGACTTTAATGGTGCATAGCATAACACCACGCCCATACGCCGATTGACGCGCGTCGTCGGCTTACCGAAAATGCGGAGATAAGTGTCTTCTTCTTTCGTCACCTCTTCAATACCGCGATAATCAGGACGCTCCTGGCTGGCAATAGTTGAAAGAATCACAGCACTGGCACCAATACGCTCTTGCTTAATGTTTGGAATAGGCAAACCTAGTACAGCACGTAAATGAAGTTCAAATTCATTCAAATTTTGTGTTCCTGCTAATGTCACCATACCCGTATCATGCGGACGCGGAGAAAGTTCCGAGAAATAAACTCCATTTTCATGACTCAAGAAAAATTCAACTCCCCACAGGCCGGCACCGGTCAGAGCCCGTGTCACTTTCTCAGCCATTTCCTGCGCTTCCTTCAAATGAGCCGGATCAATGTGCGCCGGCTGAAAACTCTCACGATAATCTCCCCCTTTCTGCACATGTCCGATGGGCGGACAAAACAAGGTAGGCCCATTCTTTTGCGTCACCGTAAGCAATGTTATCTCACTATCAAACTTGATAAATTCTTCAATAATCAATTCTTTTATATCACCACGGCTACCATTGCAACCATATTCCCAGGCATGTTCCAATTCATCCGCACTCTTCACAAGAGACTGCCCTTTGCCCGAAGAAGACATCAGCGGCTTCACTACGCAAGGAAAACCGATCTTTTCAGAAGCAGCTTTCAACTCATCCAGAGTTTTTGCATAAAAATATTTAGCAGTTTTCAGTCCCAACTCCTGTGCGGCCAAATCACGAATAGCCTTGCGGTTCATAGTAAAGTTTACGGCACGGGCACTGGGTACCACCTGAATACCTTCCTTCTCAAAATCGTAAAGGCGTTCTGTACGGATGGCTTCGATTTCCGGAACAATGATATCCGGCTGGTGTTTGCGTACTACACGTTCCAATGCATCGCCGTCAAGCATGCTAAATACCTCATATTCATCAGCCACCTGCATGGCAGGTGCTCCGGCATATGAATCACAGGCAATAATATATTGACCTTTTCGTTGGGCAGAAATCACAAACTCTTTGCCCAGTTCACCGGAACCTAACAATAAAATCTTCTTCATTTTTGCTATGTGTTTATATTAAGAAGCACAAATGTACATAAAAAAATAAGTAGCTACCGCTTTAAATAATTTAAAAAACGAATGGATAGCTCATTTTTATCTGTATCTTTGTAGCATAAACAATAGGGTTTATTCTGAAATCTTCTTTGTGCATGTTTGCTTTTGCGGTATTCCGCAAATTATTCCATCCCAAAATGACCTCATAATCAGCTCCTTTGTTCATCACAAGATTAAATTGTTGTATGGATCCTGAACGGATTAGGTGCAGCCATTAGTCAGAAAAACTAAGTGCAGTATATAAACTGCATAATATATAATAATTAAAGAATGGCAGTAAAAAGAGTAACATCAAGTAAAAGAGACAGAGAAAAAGCGAAACAGAGTAAGCGAGAAGA
>OIDP01000508.1_pt1 | contig 16699 bp, 14 predicted proteins | sample 1581591 | NCBI WGS metagenome assembly OIDP01 (sample SAMEA3882552, study PRJEB24775) | human gut metagenome | biome: human-associated habitat; feature: intestine environment; material: feces | place: Netherlands | collected 2009/2010 | reverse complement strand
GATTTCTGAGTTAGTTTTATGCAAAGATAGGATTTTTACAAATATTACCCCTCAGGTTTTTACATTGACCCGAAAAACATTCTTTCAAGGATTGTTTTTCCTGTCGGGACTTGCTGTCTTTTTGTGTCTGTTCTCCAAACTGTTTTCTCCGATTATTCTTAGTAGGCTGATTACTTCTGCGGAAGTCTATCATGCCGTGATTGATTATTTGGACGGGCGAATTTGGGGACTGCTGTTTTCCTTTCCGTTCCTTGCCTTGCGCTCTTTTTTGGTCGGCATTACCCGTACAAAAGCTTTAAACGTAGCGGCTCTGGCAGCCGTATCGGTGAATATTCCGGGTAACTGGCTGCTCATATTCCATTGGAACATGGGAATAACAGGTGCAGCCATCGCATCGTCTTTTGCCGAAGCGTGTTCATTGGCGGTGCTGGCGATTCATGTTTTACGTAAGATGAACAAACGGCTTTATGGCTTATATTGGAGATTTGACAAAGCTGTACTGCGCCATGTCTGCCAAGTATCGGTATGGAGCATGTTCCATTCGTTCATCGGAGTGGCCTCGTGGCTTGCCTTCTTCGTAGCTATCGAGCATTTAGGAGAAATGGAACTGGCAGCTACCAATGTCATACGCAGTGTCTCGACGGTGTTCTTTGTCATTGTTAATTCGCTGGCGGCTACTACCGGTTCGCTGATAAGCAATTTGTTGGGAGCCGGACAAAAGGCTCAGGTAATTCCGCTGTGTAACCAGGTTGTCCGTTTGGGATATGCCATCGGTTTTCCGCTGATCATCCTTGCTGTGATTTTCTATCGTCCGATTATTGGTATTTATACGGGAAGCACGGTTCTGATGCAGATTGCCCATTTGCCGTTTGTGATCATGTTACTGAATTACGTCTTTGCCTTACCCGGCTATGTCTATATGAATGCCGTTACAGGGACGGGGACGACACGCATGACATTTATTTTCCAGTTGATAACCATCGTGGCCTATCAGATTTATTTGTGGAACATAAGTCGTTTCAGTACGTCATTGTCCGTTTATTGGACGGCAGAATATCTGTATGTGATATTACTCTCGGCCTGTTGTCTGTCATTTATCTCAAATATAAACACTATTAAAAGCTGAATGTCATGATGAAAAAGGTGTATCCACGCACGGGCGACACGCAGACCGTGTACTTGAATGCCGTTGTGAAAGACCCGTCTATCGAGGTGGGAGACTATACCATCTACAATGATTTCGTGTCCGACCCGTTGCTTTTCGAGCGTAAAAATGTGCTTTACCATTACCCTATCAACCACGAGCGGCTGATAATCGGCAAGTTCTGCTCTATTGCCTACGGTGCGAAATTTCTGTTTAACTGTGCAAACCATACCTTGAAATCCTTATCCACCTATACCTTCCCGCTCTTTTATGAGGATTGGGACTTGGAAAAATCAAATGTCGCAACGGCTTGGGACAACAAAGGCGACATCGTGATAGGCAACGATGTATGGATAGGCTACAAAGCGGTGATTATGGCCGGTGTTCACATCGGCAACGGGGCAATCATAGCCGCTCGTGCCGTTGTTACGAAAGACGTGCCGCCTTATACAATAGTCGGCGGTGTTCCTGCCCGACCGATAAGGAAGCGTTTCGATGAAGACACGGTACGGAAACTCGAAACCCTAAAATGGTGGGATTGGCCTGCAAAAAAGATTCGCCTATGCTTGCCTTATATCGTGAATGGTGACATCGATAACCTGTTTGATGACAGGGAATAAATGACCAACTTTAAAACCTAAAAGAGAGTATTCCACGAATTACTCTCTTTTAGGTATCAGATTCCTATTCCTATTAGTATTTTAGCTCTCCTCAAAAGTAACATTAATAATTACAAACTCCAATTATAAGAAAAGTAGCATTAGTTCTCAATACCAATAATTATATTCATTCTTAATCCTCTTAATTATGTAAATCTGGACAATTTATTGGCTAAATTAAAGACTAAATTAACCGAAAAACGAACTAAAAGAATCTATTTAAAACTTTCATCGGTATTCATGGGAACCTAGTCATAGAAATATATAGTGAGCGGAAAAAAATCTCCCGTTTTTATCTTTTTATTGCATAATATTTTATATCTTTGTATTTCAAATGAATCAATCTATACACAGTATGGATAAACACATGAATAGAATCAAAGAGGTGCTTGAAGAGAAAGGCATCAAACAGACTTGGCTGGCAGAAAAGCTTGGGAAAAGCTTCTGTATTGTCAATTCCTATGTCTGCAATCGCCGACAGCCCAGTTTAGAAGTACTGTTTGAGATAGCTCAAATACTTCAAGTAGATCCCAAAGAATTAATAAAAAGTACAAAATAGCATATATGGAGCTCCAGATTAACGGCAACAAAATATTTGCCCCTTTAAAAAATAAAGAGTTGGCTCTAACCCCTGAAGAGAGAGTTCGCCAGGAATACATCTGCCGGCTTGTTAATATCTATGGCTATTCGCTTGATCAAATGGCTCAGGAAGTTCAAGTGAATAATTCTCATCGTGGGCAGGGTAAAGCTCGAGCCGATATTGTAATATGGAAGTCTTCATCAGATAAGAATGATGAAGCATCTGCAACAATCGTTGTAGAGTGCAAAGCCGAACATATCACGATTCAAGAAGAAGATTATTATCAGGGATATAATTATGCATCTTGGGCGGGATCGGATTTCTTTGTTACCACCAACCTGAAGGAGACTCGTATATTCAAGGTCGTTAAAGGAAAAATTCCCAAACGACTTGAAGAGATTGTTGATATACCCAAAGCCGAAGATCTGACCAATGCAAAAAAGATCAAGGAATTATTAAGTCAGACCAAAGCGTTTACACGCGATGAATTCAGTAGGCTGCTTTTTAAATGCCATAATATCATACGAAACAACGACAAGTTGTCGCCGGAAGCAGCGTTTGATGAAATCAGCAAGGTCCTCTTCATTAAAATCCGATATGAACGAGATAATACCGGTACTCAGATTTTTTCAAAAGAAGAATTTACGAAACTACGAGAAGCCTACGACAAGACAAAGTCCAGACAAAGTCTGCCTTTTTATCAGCAATTATTTGAGCGTACAAAGGAGGACTATGCAAAAGATGGTCTATTCGAATCCAATGATACAATAAAGATTAAGGAAGCAAGTTTTGAGGCAATAGTTAAAGAACTCGAAGTGTACAATCTCTCCCGTACGGCAGATGATGTGAAAGGTATTGCCTTCGAGAAATTCTTAGGGAAAACCTTTCGCGGAGAGCTGGGCCAATTCTTTACGCCTCGCACCATTGTCGATTTCATGGTAGCATTACTTGACCCTGAGGAAGGTGAAATCATTTGCGACCCCTGTTGTGGTAGCGGAGGGTTCTTAATCAAGACCTTCGAGTATGTGCGCGAGAAAATTGAAAAAGACATACAAAAAGTTAAAGAGCAGATCAAAGCCGAGCTTTTCAACGAAAGCTATGAGACTCTGAGCGAAAAACAGAAATCAGCTATTGATGAACAGGTCAATGCCTATTTTGCTGCGCTCAACACGGAACTCGACACAGGAAATCGAAACAGCCGGTTGCAGAATCTGTCCAGTAACTGCATTTATGGTACGGACGCCAATCCACGTATGGCCCGAACCGCAAAGATGAATATGATTATGCACGGAGATGGACACGGAGGCGTTCATCACCACGACGGATTGTTAAATGTCAACGGCGTTTTTGAAAATCGTTTTGATGTGATTCTTACAAATCCGCCTTTCGGTTCACGCGTAGAAAAATCGCTGAAAATAACAGAAGCCGATGTGGAAACCGATGTGCAGAAGATTGCGGCATACGAGAAGAAATATGGTAAAGAGGTATATCAGCAGGCCATGAGTCAAATTAATGGCCACATTGGGGATTCTTTACTGAATCTATATACTGTCGGCAAACTTAGCGGTCTGACCGAAGTGCTGTTTATCGAACGGTGCATTCGCTTGCTCAAACCGGGCGGACGTTTGGGCATTGTTCCACCGGAAGGAGTTCTCAATAATACCAATTTGCAAACTGTACGAGAGCTTTTCGAAGGAATGGCCAAAATAATTTTAATCACTTCTATCCCGCAAGACGTATTCATGGCCTCTGGGGCTACGGTAAAACCTAGCTTACTGTTCTTCAAAAAGTTTACAACCGAAGAACGGGCCCAGTTCGATGAGATTAAACAAGCGGCGACCGAAGAGGTAGAAGCCAAATATCAATTACAACTCGATGAGATTGATTCATTTCTGGCAGAACGGAGTAACTCTGCTGTGGAGAAAAAGGTGAAACGGGCTGAAAGGCGTGCGTTAGAAACAAAAATTGCAGCCGAAATATGGGCAATTATCAAAGAAAAATTTGATTATACCATACCCATCGCCCAAGTAGAAAAAGCAGGCATTACGACAACCGGTACCGAATGCGAGAATCAATTAATCGATTTGCTTAAAGAGTTTACACCTTATCGTAAGGAACATCATATGTGGATCTCGAATGAGTTAAAATTCCATTATGAGATAGTTGAGAATAAAGTCGTTCGGACCGATCAGAATGGCAATACGAAGGAGTTATGCTAAAGAGTAAAAGCACATACAAGTATTTGGATTTTGTAAAGTTCTCGCAGCTTTACAACTGGAGTGTGCAATATCTGAATGACTCCAAAATCCGATTCACCACCAAATATCCGCTGGTTCAGATTAAAGAGTTCCTGACCCGTAATAAAACAGCTATTGCAATACAGGACGATGCATATTACAAGCGTGCCACCATTAAGGTACGCAACGGTGGAATCTTTCTGCGAGATACAGTTATAGGGAGTAAAATTGGCACAAAAAATCAATTCGTGATTTCCAAGGGACAATTCCTGTTGTCCAAGATAGATGCTCGTAACGGCGCATTTGGCGTTGTCCCAGAGGAGTTAGATGGAGGAATCATAACAGGTAATTTCTGGACTTTTGATGTAGATTATTCAAAAGTAAACCCACATTATTTAGCATTACTCACGACAACGAATGAGTTTATTGAATTCTGCGAACATGCAAGTAATGGTACGACCAATCGCCACTATTTGCAGGAACCTCTGTTTTTAGATATAAAGGTTCCTCTTCCTTCATTAGCAGAACAAAATAAGTTGGTGGAAGAATACAATGAGCAATTAACACTCTCCGAGAATGCCGCTGGTAATGCGGAACTTAAACAGAGTAATATTAATAAAATTATTCTTGAGTGTTTAGGTGTTAAGATCGTAAAATCGAACTTATCAAAAGGCTTGTCGTTTGTATCATTTGCGGAATTGGATCGATGGGATCTCTCGTTTCTTCAAAATGATGCCCACGTTAAATCTTCATATAATTTAGTGCGAATAGCGGATTGTGTTGATCAATTTATGACAGATGAATATGGGTATTCATTAAGGACCGAGACAAGCAAATATCCGGCAAAAAAGTTCTATTATATAGGCATGGAACATATCGAAAAATCAGCGGGGGAACTGATTGATATGCCGGTTGTTAATGGTGCACAAATAAAAAGTCAAACTATCTCAGTCCCTAAAGGATATTTTATTTATGGTAAGTTGAGACCATATCTCAATAAGTATTGGTACAACAATACCGATGTAAAAGATATCATATGCTCGTCTGAATTGTTTGTATTCAACATTAAGAAAAATATACATCCGCGGTATTTTGAATTTGTACTAGGGTCTGATATTGTTCAAAGCCAAATAAGTGATTTAGTTAGTGGCGCACGGATGCCCCGAATCAATGAAAAAATATTCATGAATATACAAATACCTCTTCCTCCAATTAATATACAAGAGGATATTGTTGAGCAAATTGAATATAATAAGAAGGAGATTAAAAGTTTACAATTAGCAGCTGCTACATATCAAATACAAGCATTGACAAATTTTGAATTCCAAATATTTGAGTAAATATGGAAGAAATTATAACCTTAGAGGCGTTAATCCAAGAATTGCAAACACGGATTCCTAGATTATACGAAGTTAGCGACCTCATTCCCTATTATATTTATGCCGACATGGACAATTATCATACATGGTTGGCTACTACTAAACGATATATAGAGATCAAGTATCAATAGGATAAATATGTCGCAGAGTTTAATTAAGTAATGAATATCTTTGTCCTAATCAGCAATGTAGGTTATTGGGTATTCTGAAGGCACTTCATTCGGAGTAGATGTAGCATCGAATATTGTTGCTAATCTGTTAACGAACCTCGCAATTTGGGGTGGACTATGAACCATTAATAATACAATAAATTATGAAATTGCAACGACTACACATAAAAGGGTTTCGCAACATAAATGATTTGGATCTGGATTTATCGGATCAAGAAGGTTTATCTATACTAATAGGTAATAATGGCAGCGGCAAGAGTAATATTTTGGAAGCCATTGTCGCCATATTTACTAGTCTGTATAGTAAAGCGAAACGATTTAGATTGGATTTTGAATACGATATTGAGTACATTTTAGATGAACATAAAGTTGAGATAAAAGACTCAAGCAAGCAAAATTATGTAGATGGTCAGCAAATAACTCACAGACAATTATCTAATTATCTACCTAAAAACATAATAGCAACATATAGTGGAGAAACGTCACGCTTAGAAGATAAGTATTTCACACCATTTCGTAAATCGTATGTAAAAAAGCGTATATCCGGTAGTGCAATCACACAACGGATGTGGTTCATAAATAAGGATCTGTGGAATATTGCTTTATCGTCTCTATTTCTTCATTCATTCGAAGAATTTTCTGATATTAAGGACTTCTGTAATGGAATATTAGAGATTAGAAATATTGAAAGTCTCTCATTTTCTATAGCACCAAGGCGTTTAACTCTTAATAATGAAGCAAAACAATTGCTTGATGCCATCGTGCAATCAAAAGGAAATAATAATCCGATAACTTTATCATTTCAGGAATTCAAAGAGATTATTGCCACAATACATTTGACACCCAAAGAAGCATTTCAAGCATTATATATAGGATATTATGCAGGAGGATTTGCTAATCTACAGCTTATAGTCCAAGGAAATAAAGGCAATATTTTTAATGCAAATTTACTAAGTGAAGGTGAAAAAAAATTACTCTCCGTATTTACAATGCTTGAAGTATTAGGCGATGAAAAATCATTAATGCTATATGATGAACCAGATTCACATATTCACATATCAAGGAAAAATGAGATAAACAAACTAGTTGGAAAATATTCAAATAGGCAGCATATAATTACGACCCATTCTCCTACATTGGCCAAATCTTTTTTTGATCCATTAGCTCACCTTAATTATTTAGCAAAAGATGAAACTGGATACATAGAAAGAATAGAAAAGAATAAATGTTCTCTAATCGCTGAATTAACTGATAATATATGGAATGTAAGTGATCAGAACACATTTTTAGCATCAAGCAAGCCCATAACACTACTTGTAGAAGGAAAGACTGATAAAATTCATATCGAAGAGGCATTTAAACGACTTAAAGAAAATTATCAAGATTTAGACTTTGATGTATTCTACTTCGGCGGAGCAACCAATATTCCTCAATTTGTAATAGGATTAAAGACATGTGAAATAGATTTTAGCGACCGAGTGATTATTGCAATATTCGACAATGATGAAGAAGGGCGTAATTGCTGCAACCAGACCCAAGTCAAATATTCAACAAAAAAGAATAAGTATGGCCTAAATGCTATTACACTACCTTTAAAATCCAATGCGACAATAGAAAACATGTATGATCAATCTAAATATGATATAGCATTCAAAAACGCCGTTTCTCGAAATGCTTTTAGTGGATTAGTTTCTGATTATGCAGAATTGATAACAAAACAAGCCAAAATTGAACTGTCAAATATGGCAAAAGGATTCGATCTCGAGGATTTTGAAGAATTTCGACCGCTGTTTGATATAATAAGCGAAATAAAAAATCTATAGACATGGGCAAAACAGTAACTACATATTTGATTGACGGAGATCCAAAGGGGACGCAGTATGCATTCATCAGCAACAAGATTTGCCAAATGTTTGTGATTCCGCGTTCGAATCTGGCCTATCTGAATGAGCAGGAGAAACTGCACAAGCCGGCGTTTTATATCCTGATTGGAGAAGATGAGACAACGAAGCCGCAAGCCTATATCGGAGAGACCGAGAACTTTAAGGAACGTGTTAAAGACCACGACAGCAAAAAAGCATTTTGGCAAAAAGCACTTGTCTTTGTCTCGAAAGACGAAGATATGACCAAAGCCGACGTGCAATATCTGGAATATCGTGCGATTGCTGAGGCCAAGCGGTCGAACTCGTTCGTGCTAAACGAAAACAAACAGGTTCCCAAGGCACCGAATCTTCCCGAGCATCAGCGGGATGCTATGGATGAATTTTTTGACGACATTAAGTTCCTTGCATTATTCATTGGTTGTGGCATCTTTGAAATATCTCAGCCCAAGGAGGAACATCTGTTCTATACAAAGGCCAGAGGATGTAAGGCAAAAGGATTTTATAATTCTGCAGGATTTACAGTATTAAAGGGTAGCATTGTAGCCAGTAATTGTGTTCCCTCTTTTACATGGAAAGCAAAGAGGGAAAGAATGGTCGAAGAATATGCGACTCTGAATAACGGCATTTGGACAATGGACTCGGACAAGACCTTCTCCAGTCCCAGTACTGCCGCAGATTTCTGCATAGGTCGGCCATCCAATGGATGGAACGAATGGAAAGATAAGGACGGGGATACATTGGATTCGGTATATAGAAAGCAATTGGAATAAAATAATTACCTTCTCGTAGGATGAGCAATCTACTATATAAGTATCTTGACATTAATGGTGCTATAATGATGTTGTATTATAACGATCTCATGTACACCAATGCCACAATGTTTAATGATCCTTTTGATTGTCATCCAAGTCTAATAGATTGTTCGAATGTACCAGCTGAGGAACGTAAGGGTTGGCCTGCAAATGTTATCGAAGAGCTACACTCAAATCGATTCATAAACAATCGGGAAAATTTATGGATATGCTGTCTATCCAAATTGTATGATTCCATATTAATGTGGAGTTATTATAATAAGCATGAAGGCGTTTGTCTTGGTCTTAATATGGACCATGTGGCCAAATATATTAATACCAATTATGGCATGATGGTAACAATTCAAGGCAGAGATGTTCAATATCGTGATATAATAAATAAGCCAGATTATTATCGCAATCAAGAAGACTTCTTTAGTTATCAGGTATATACCAAAGCCAAAGCATGGGAACATGAACAAGAGGTAAGGCTATTTATCTTCAAACCCACTCCTTGGTTTATGAAACTACTCCCTTTCCAACACGACAAAACCGAGTTTAACCATAAAGAAATTCGAACCTTTGTGACGATTGGAGCAGAGTGCTTTGAATCTCTATATTTGGGGGTTCGGATTGATTCCACAAACAAAGAAAAAATCATACAACTGGCAAGGACGTTAAATCCCAATATAAAAATCTACCAAATGGAGGCTGACCCCAATGCTTTCAGTTTAATAGCTAAACAAGAAATGAATTATAACTTAAATGATTATATCGACTTATTCTCGAATCTTCATACAAATAAACAACAAGGAAAAAATGCTCCTCATAAAGCAATTTTGCTTATCAGCATAATTGACCTAATAGCATCACACCGCATCCAAACGAACGAAATAGTCTTCACAGAAGAATTGGAGAATTGTTTCCATCAAAATTGGAAACGATATATAGGAGAATCCATAATCTTTAATCCCAAAGCTGGAACCCCGTATTGGCATCTTAATTCGGAACCATTTTGGCAACTAATTCCTTACGAAGGTGGATACGAAAAAATCGTCAAGCTCCAGAAAGGAAATCCATATTCATCGAAAACAATCAGAGAACACATCAAATTCGCAGTTATTGATCAAACTCTGTTTCAACTGTTACAAGATAATGCCAACAGGACAAAACTTCGTGAAGTTCTAATAAACAGTTTAGATATATAACCAACTTAACTATAAAATCATAAAAACTTGCTTTACCTCCACCAGAATTCGCATAGAGATAAAACAAGTCTATAATTAATACAAACCCGTCAAGCGATGGGGCTCACTCGCTCCTCCGGTTGCCATTCTGCAAGTGAGACAATCGCCTGATATTGCTCCTTAGTCAGTACCGAATTAGCATCTTCCGAGCATTCATATTCCCACGGCAATTCGTAGACGGAGCCTTCTTCCTGATATCCCATATAGTTGTGGTATGAGTCAGGAACAAGCCGTACATAATCCTCTTCCCTCAGAATCCTCAAGAGCTTTTCTGCGTCATATATCAGCAGAGGTGCCCCAGCCTTATACAAAGATGTCGCTACTTCAATAGCCAATCCAGCATTGGCAGAATAACTGTTGGAGACAACAATTCTCCATCCCTGTTGCCGGTCGTGTGAGGCAAAGATATTCAAACGTGAAAGTCCCAGTTCACCATAATGGTCAGTTGCGAACCGCATGAAGTCCTCCGGACTGTCAATGTCGTACATTTTCGTCACATCAACGAACTTCTTACGCTTGTAATAGGCCACATCACGCAGTTCTTCAGGAACATCCTGCGGATCTGTATGGATGCGGCTTCTGAATCCCCGCTTCCGGTGATAATTTTCATACACCTCATTGGCAATGTGGAAATAGGTGCAATACTTTCGTATGGTCATGGTTTCCAAAAGAGGGACAGAACGCCCGTGCACCGAGTCCTCCAATGCCTTGATGGCCGTTTCCCGATCTTCCACCTCAATTTTGAAATTCGGCACAATGCGGTTAAATTTCTTTTGTGCAATCCGTCCTATACGCTGCTGGTACGGCAGGTTATGCGCCACGTAATCGTTGAACCCGTCGGGATTCGCGACAACGACATCAATCAGCCGTTGCAGATAGTAAAAGAGGCGGGGTAGGTTCTCCCTGCACCACGTATCATCAGGTTCTGCATCCGCACACTTGGGGCTATTCGTAATGATAAAGCGGGTCCGCTTCCGGTCCGTAACACGGATTGACCGGAAATCCCCGTATCGGCTTTAAGCAACATGGAACCACCGGGTCTCCATCGGGTTGAATACCCCCACTCTTCCGGCGTAGGCCGTGGCACTTCGATATAGAATCCCTGGTACTCATCGTCACCCATTACAGCCAGCCGCTCGAACCGATGTTGAATCTCAACCAACCGTTCAAGCATATCTCCACCAACGACAATCTCCAATTGGCGGCTTTCTCCCAATACCTCCAAATGTGAGGCATTCAGCCCGACCTCCTTCGCCAAATCGGCAAAGAACTTTCTATCTATAATCTTTCTTTCGTTCATTTCTGTATATCCATTAAATTTCAATAAACCTGGCTGGATCAAATCCGTTCATCTGATGTTCATCCTCAAAAACATATCCCATCTGGTTGCAGATTATACGGGTCCGGCCAATCACAGTGTCGATGTTGGTATGCGAATGCGCGTAGATCCAAGCATCGATCCGGCTGTTTGCTATCAGTTCTCCGTATTCACTGGCAAAGGCGCTATTCAGCACGGAACCCTTATGGTGTGGAGCCACTACCCGGAGTGTCGGCAGATGGTGTGTAACCACCACGATATGGGTTGCCGTGCTCTCCTCGACGCTTTTCCGAATGAAGCTGATACAGGTCTCATGCATCCGGTTGAATTCATCAACCTGCAGCAGTTTCCCGTCGAACTTGATCTGGCGGAAGTCATTCATGCCTTTCCACACGAAATACTCGTCGTTCGGGTTGATCCGTGACCACAGCGTACTCAGGACGAAGTCAGTGTCATCGATGCGGACGACCTGATTTTGATAGTAACCGACATTTTCCCGGAACATCCACTGCCATTGCAGTCCCCGTTCCATCACATCGGAATAGTTGTAGTATTCGTGGTTGCCGGGGACAATCAGCACCTGTCGGTAGCTCTCCGAAGCCCATTTCCAGAACTTCGTCAACGGAGCAACCTTATCCCTGAGATAGAAAATATCCCCTGCCAGCACCAGCACATCTCCTGTTACAGGCAATTCATTGTTTTTCAAGTATCTGCTGTTCTCCTGGAACTCCATGTGCAGATCACTCATGTATTGTATCTTCACCTTACTGTTCTCCTTTCCTTGATTGTTCAATCTGTTTCCCTATGATTGCCTTTACCTGTGCAAAAGAGACCGGTGTGAAATCGTTGTTGTCCACTCCAACATCATATTGTGTCGGAAGAAGCATACTCAGCCGAGAAGCATCCTTTCCGGTATTGTTCCTGCGGGTATGTACGTGTCCGAAAAGTTGCCAGGTGTCATCGTATGAGCCGCCATAGCAAAGAAACGGACAGTGATTCAGATAAATCTTCTGTTTATCCACCTCGATATACATCTGCATCGCTATCTGCTCGAAGTATTTCGTGTAATTCTGCCTCAGGTTCTTGATGTCGTGGTTGCCGGAAATAAGGTATATTTTCCCGTTCAGCCTGTTCAGTACGTTTACCCATTCTGCAGAGCCACCCAAACAGAAATCGCCCAGGTGGAACACGATATCCTCCGGACCGACCACTCGATTCCAGTTGGCAATAATCGTTTCATTCATGTGCGATACATCCTTGAAAGGCCTGTTGCAGAACCTGATGATATTGGTGTGGTTGAAGTGGGTGTCGGATGTAAAGAACACCCTGCTTCCGTCAAATTTATAATTCATAATCTTTCATTCATGCGCATCACTGCGCGGTTAATAATACATTAAATTCTGCCCGTGGACGGAATTGACGGGGAAGAGCACATCGTGCGAACATCACCAACAGGCATCAAACAAAAACCGTCGAAAAGTTTGGTAAGGACTCTCCGACGGTTTTCATTTATCGTTTCAGCGGGATACCAGCATCATCGTATCCCCGATGGTCTATCAAACGTTCGTCGGAAAATGTCTCCAAAAGTATAGAATGCTTCAATGCCCGAAGTATGGACACACGACAATCCCTTAAGACATTTTATGCCTCGATCCGATACGGTGTTCCAGTTATTCATTCTTCTTTGCTGCATTGTAAGCTTTATGTTTTTATTTAATTGATGGCGCAAAATTACGGATTTTCTTGAAGACCAGCAAATTTCTTTAAGAGAAAACAGTCTATTACGAGGTCGTTATTGATACACAAAACTGTACCAATCCCCGACAACAAAGCAGACTGGTGCTGCCCATAGTGAAGAAAGCGCAAATGCAAACACATATTCGATTTGTACTCTTGACCCTTTACTGTAAAAATCATAGCGCAACCCTTGAGTGCGGACATTGATATACAATGAAGCCTTGATAATTAAGATTGATTTATCAGGCGACAATGCTCTAACAAATCTTTACTTTATCCCTGTATTCCTATATACAATCAATAGAATAAAGTCAAAATAAGGAAAAATAAGAGATGGCTGCGCCTATTTTGACACAGTCCCATTCCTAATATAAAGGTTCTTTCTATATATCTTTTATATTCGTTGTAAACATTCAATTCGTATAAAACCTAAAAGTACAAATTTTCTTTTTCCGGCACCTTATTCTCCATGAACATAACATAGTAAATCGGGAGATAAAGGATATTCCCTTTTGTCTTTATTTCCCTTTCGTTTGAGAGAACAATAGATGAAACAATATGATAATCCTGAATTGCCATCAGGTTGTCCAACGCACTATGAACCGTATAATCTTTACCGGATTTAACCTCGATTGGCAGCACACTCATGGTGCCACTGTCATCAACAAGGAAGTCAACCTCTCCTTTCTGCTTATTGTCGTAGTAGAACAGTTTTTCGTAATGTACTTTCAGTTCCTGGGCAACAGCGCTTTCATAGACAGAGCCAAGATTGATGCTGGCAATGTCGTTCAGTATTGGCTGGATATTGTAATGATACAACTGGGAAGTAAGCATACCTACATCGTTCATGTACAGCTTCAACAAATTTTTCAACTGGGATTCTGCCAAGGGATATTTCGGATTGCTGATTGCATGGGATGGTATCGTAATACCTGAATTGTTCAGGTACTCAAACTCCTCCACATAATTGCTGAATCTATCGCCTTTCCTGTCCAATATATCTTTTGCCACAATCCGCTTCTTCTTGTTCTCCATCTGAGAAGGAATCATATCATAGATACGGCGGATATACAGTTTCTTGGCAGCGTCATCTTCGTAACGGGAAGCATCGACACCATACAATTCTCTGATAGCCTTCTGAACTTCTCTCACTTTGACGATATTATGACTGTTCAAATATTCATTGACCGCATCCGGCATACCTCCCACGAGAAGGTATCTTTTGAAAAGACTTAGCACCTTATCGTGAACCTCCGGGGCCAAAGGTTGTTTCTGCTCAAAGGATTGTCTCAGATGCGCAATCGCATCCTCGCCGAAATTATTTGCAATCAGGAATTCTTCAAAGTCCAGCTGATACATTTTCTTGGGGATAATACTTCCGACAGGAACCGAAACGGTCTTTTTCAATGCAATTCCCAACAGGCTTCCGCTGCAGATAAACCGATACCTGTGTTCTTGCCTCAAGAACTTGAGCAAAGTCAGGAATTGCGGATAATGCTGAATCTCATCAATGAAGACCAATGTGTTTTCATATCTGTCCAGCTTGGCCCCTGCAACCATACTTAAGTTCAGGTAAAACTCTTCCGTGGTGCGAATATTCCTAAATATCTTGTCGCCTGCATCGTCTTCCGCGAAATTTATCTCTACATAGTTGTCATAGAGTTCTGTCCCTACATCTCTTATGATGTAAGACTTGCCTATCTGCCGCGCTCCTTCAATAAGGAGAATCTTGTCCTCATTGGACCTGAGGTGGTCATCTATATATGATCGAATCTTTCTATACAGCATCGCTTTTACACTTTTCTAAAAGATTTAGCATTGCAAATATACACTTTTCCATAAAAATAAATCTTTCAATTCTACACTTTTTCTACATCTTTTCAATTTTCAGCAGCAACGGCGCAACATAGACTTATGTCGAAAGTGACTTTACTTTATCCCCGTATTCATATATACGCCTAATAAAGTAAAGTCAGAACAAAGGGAAGAAAAGAGATAGCTGCGCCAGACGAACCAAACCCGATTTACAAAAATCCAGAAATAACACCACCTGTTTTTTTCTTTTGGCTGCAAAATCTTCGTGAGTGCATCTTGCTTTTAGTTGACATCAGTTGGTGAAAATTCCACTTATTTTCGTACCTTCGCAACGGATAGAAAACAGGTGGACTTCGGATGGGAAAAGGGAGTTTTCCCGTTGGTTCTGATTCAAGAGGAAAGAGTGGAAAAATGTACGGTTTCGGACCTGAAAAACAAGCGAGAAAAGGCTTTTCTACCGTTTAAACCGTAACTCTTTCATATTCAAGTTGCTCGGCATGCTGCATCGTAAAATACAGAACTTCTCATTCTAAAAACCATAGATATATTTAGCACATCGAAGAATGTATTTGTATTTCATATATCTTTATCTTGTAAACTCTTATTCCTAGACAATATTTTTTAAATATATTCTCCAATATCCTTCTGATAACAAGGCGCGACTTTTCCACAAGAATACTTAGACATATCCTATTTTCTCTCCCATATATCTAAAACAAGTATTATAAACACATCACTTTATTCTAGAAATAATAACTGAAGGGCATATGTATCATTCATATATACAAGATAATAAAATGGGGTATAAAATAAGACGACAATCATAATGAAATCAAAAATAAAATTCCCCAAATGATATTTTTGATTCGCATCATGTGATAAAATATTAAATAAACAAGTAACTTTACATTAAATCTAAGAGGAAACTCTATGCAAAACATTAATATAGAAAATCATGGATTTACAACGAATAATCTATTTGGTTAAAGAAACCAAAGAAATCATCACAAACCGGGAAATGGCAGCCCATGTAAAAGAAAAAGGAGTTGCCGATTATGTCACGCAAGTGGATGTAGCCGTACAGAACTTCCTAAAAGAAGAATTATATAAACTATACCCAGAAATCCAATTTCTCGGAGAAGAAACCGGCTTGCAACAGATGAACACAGATAGTTATTGGATTCTAGACCCCGTGGATGGAACAACCAATCTCATACATGACTATCACCACAGCGTAGTATCATTGGCTCTTTGCCAACAAAATGAAATTGTATTAGGCATTGTTTATGACCCATACCATGATGAGGTTTTCTCTGCAATCAAAGGAGAAGGTAGTTTCTTGAATGGCAAGCCTATCCATGTTTCCTCTGCCAAAAAACTGTCGGAAACTATCATCGGTATCGGAACTGCTAAAAGAGAACTGGCTAAAGAAAACTTTACTAGGTTTCTCAAGGTCTACGAAAACTCACAAGACATCCGAAGATTGGGGTCTGCGGCACTGGAACTGGCATATACAGCATGTGGCCGGCAAGGTGGATATTTTGAAGTGTATCTGAACCCTTGGGACTATGCTGCAGGCATACTTTTGGTAGAAGAGGCAGGAGGAAAGGTAACTGACTGGATTGGGAATAAGCTTAATCCCAGACAAGGAAACCAAGTAATCGGAACAAACGGAAATATCCATCAAGAACTTCTCAGAATATTATAATAAGAGATCCTTATTTTTAGTTTAATATAAG
>OIDP01000491.1_pt1 | contig 17008 bp, 9 predicted proteins | sample 1581591 | NCBI WGS metagenome assembly OIDP01 (sample SAMEA3882552, study PRJEB24775) | human gut metagenome | biome: human-associated habitat; feature: intestine environment; material: feces | place: Netherlands | collected 2009/2010 | reverse complement strand
AGATATTATAAAATGCACAAATTATATCAAACTCTCGGAAAGATGAGAGTTGATATGTCTTTTTAATTTGCTAAGGAGACATTAGCTATCACAATAGGTTTTCCACCTGTTGACCAAAAGCCTGCAATGTAAAGATGCGAAGGATCAATCTTTCCTCCATTCTTATCTTTCATATTGTTCAACTCCACTACAATCTTACGCGAAGATCCGAAATCATACGTAGCAGGCTCACTCCAATAATTGTTTTTATCAAACAGACGGAACGAAACACCACTTTCATTATCATTACCCAATTCTACGGTCACAGTCTTATATCCCGACAAATCAAGTCCACTGTCATATTGCCACCCTCCGAAACCATACTGTCCCGTCACCAGTGTGCGGGTGCTCTCGTCAAATGTTCCTTTCTCCCATATAGAAGGATTGAAGACATCTGCCGTCAATGAGAAAGGAGAAATTACCGTAACCTGCAATGTCAGTTGCTTACTGACTCCGGCAGCCGATTGATATATAACGGTTACCGTAGCTTCACCTGGTGCCACAGCTACTAATTTGGCTGCCTGTTCTACTTTCAGCACGTTCGTATCTGAACTGTTGACAGTCGCTTCCGCAGTCACCATCCGTACCGTTCCATCAGAATAAACAGCTTTCACTTTGAGATAATTCGTACCACCCATTTGCAGACGAAGATTTCCTTCCTGTCCCATCAACTCCAGTTTCTCCAATTCCCCATTCACTACTATCCCATCAGCATATTCTTTGAACCAATGGTACATCGCCCAAGGACAGGCTTCGGGGTCATTGAGAAAAGTATAGTTGCCCGGTTCACCCGGCACATCCTTAAATGCCGCCAGTTCATGGGATCTAGTGGTGAAAAACAACCAAGAAACATTACCTGAATTATCAGCTATATATTTAAAATTGGCGCCAAAGCCTTCAGCACCTGCCGTTCCTGTAATACTTTTACCCCAAGTGGCATCATATTTCTTCGGAGCCCAGTCTATCTCAGTCACCATGATAGGAGCGAAAGCTACTACAGGACCTACTTGCGCATCCCAACCCCGCTGAAAAGCTTCATAACCACCTCCTGTGGAAGAGCCGATTCCTTCGCCGCTGTCTTCCTCAGCATCGCTACCATACCAACCGGGATAGCAGTGAACAGCAAAGCCTATGTTCTCTCCTTCGATACGGTGAATAGCATATCCGGCGTAGGATGACTGATAAGACAATCCCGGCACCCAAACAATGTTGTGACAATTAGTACGTATCTTGTCTACTATAGCCTGAAAGTAGAGTTGGAGATTCTTGAAATGACCGTCACCGCTACTGCCGTATGTTCCGTCAGTACCTTTTATTCTGACAGGTTCATTAGCAAGCTCAAACATAACATCCATATTATTTTTCAGTTTAGGATGTTGCGAGACAATATCCCACACTTTGAGCAAAAATTGCTGATAAGTGTCTCCTATTTCTATACCTTGATAGGGAACATCAGACGGACAAACCCCAGGCGGACGCATCACCACATACATTCCCTTAGAAATAAAGTATTCTGCCATCGGCACAAACAACTCTTCAAGATACTTCCGAAAGCGGGTTTCAGAGAACCGTTCATGTCCTTCATATCTCACGGACTGCATGGAGGGGTCATCACTCCAATACGGGTCGAGGTGCATCCGCACGAAATTGAATTTCCATCCTGCGGCCACAATGCCGTCTACCATGCTCTTATTATACCTGAGGCATGCCTGCACATCATAGTTACCCCACGCATTATTATTGAAGAAAGGGCTGTAAGTCTGCGTAAAACCATGCAGATTGATAATTTCTCCCTTTTCATTTTTAAGATAACGCCCTTCTACATGCAATACCGGCAACTTAGCTCCAGCAGGAGTCTCAGGTTCTGAATCCGGTTCAACAGGTTTCTCCGGTTCTGGCTTCTCCGGCTGCACAGGAATAGTGTCGTTCGAACAAGCCGCCAAAGACATTCCTAATGTCAATGTCAACAAATAAATTATTTTTTTCATATCATTCTTCATTATTTTAGGAATTTAAATCAGTAGTAAAGAAGGGAACAAGTTGAAAAGGCTCCATGCGGCATAGAAGCATTGCGCTGCCCCTTATTCCTCTTGTCAACTTGTCCTCTTGTCTACTTCTTTTTTCCGTTTCAAATGTAACAGATAGCAATGAAATAATCTGTATCTTTATGTTACACAATTATTCACTGATGTTACATCTTTAATTGAAAGTCCAAACAGTCCTGTTTATTATAATATTACCAATAACAAACAAAACTAAACTAACGGAGAACCATTGTAATCCGTTTCATAAGTCCCTTTTGTTTCTCCTTTGCGAATTGTTATAGATGCGGTTAGATTCATTTCTCCCCCATCATTATATATTTTATGTGGAATGTCGCAACTGATATCTCTTTTTACGGAATAAGTTGTGGTAGCAGTAAAATAGGATAGTTTAGGTAAAGTTCTCTCACAGAAATTATATGATTATTACCCCTATGAAATGAAACTATGGCAGGCATAACTTTTTCCAAATTACCCCTACAATCATATTGGTAGTAAGACGACAATGCTCCGCCATAAATTTCAAACGAATATTCATCTAAATTTGCAGTCCTTGTAGCAACTATATCTTCTGCTCTATCTGCATCAAATGGAATTTCACTACTACAGCTGCACCAAATAATTAAACTCAAAATAAATAATGTGTTTTTCATTGTTATTCGATTTTTATTAAAACAATAAAGGCAGCGGTTAACATTACGCCCCGCTGCCTTTTCTTATAAACCTCTATTATTTTCCAGCCAAACCATCAGCAAAACCTGCATAAGTATGCTTACGATTGTAATTAGAATCCCATAAACCTACGGGTTCACCACCGCGCCAACCTGAATCACTTGGAGCATCAGTTGCACACCACTGAGTGATACCATACTGCTGGGCAGCAGGAATTATTTCGAAATACTTCGATATTATGAAGCGATAGAATTCCGCCATTTTGAGATGTTGCTCATAAGTAATATCTTCCGTCTTCAAACCTGTACCGAAAGCTTTTTCTACAACACCCATATCCAACTCAGAAATCTTAATCAACTTACCGCTCTCCGCCAATATTTGGAACATCTTAACAATAGCGTCTTCCTGAGCTTTTTGGTCACTTTCATTCAGGATATAACTTACATGCATCTGTGTACCAATACCATCAATCTTAGTTACGCCATCAGCCTCCCATTTCTCAATCCAGTGTACCAAACTCTGTGCTTTCTTATTGCCATCCCACCATGATTCCAAATTATAATCATTGATAAAGAGCTTCAACGGCTCAGTACCGCCATTATCAGCATAGTACTTGCGAGCAGCAGCTACCACTATACGAACATAATCTTCATTACCCAAATAGTCTTGCCAATAGAAATTATTATTGGCATCATCTGCACTAACATTGGAAGCTGACTGCAAAGGATAGAAGCCTTCACCGTTATCACCACCACCGGAAATAGCTTCATTCACTACATCCCAAGCAGTTACATAACCGCCAGTAGCTTTCATCATACCTTCAACCCAATTATTCATAGCCCATGTCAAAGTGTCCTTCTTCTCTTCAGGAGTAAGAGGAATGGTATTACCTTTCTCTACTGTCTCCCAATGGATGTCAGCAAAATAATATGTATGTCCATTTTCTTTGTCCGCATTAAGATTAAAAGCTATGGTTTGCATGCCCTTGCCTGCTGCTTCTGCTGGAATTGTACTTATTGTTTCATAATGCTTCCATTCAGTTGTAAACGTAGGATTTGCGGGTAACATAGCCCAATGAAAATATGAGCCTGGAGTTGTATGACATTGTGTTTCACAGGGTGCCTCAGCTGTGGCTTTATACCAAAATGATATCCTATATTGCTCTCCAGCTTCCCAAACCTTATCGGAAGTAATAAAGAACTGAGTATCATGAGTATTTTCCGCTGCAGAAATAGAAGTAATGCTTATACAGTTCTTACCATCAGGACCTTGACCTTCAAGAATAGTACCAGGAACATCAGCTTTTCCATGTTCACGGACAATAAAGTTATTCATTGGTTTACCTACCACCATCTCTCCATTTTCAAGAACATCTGTATAAATCTCAACGGTAGGAGTTTCTGAATGAGTTACTTTCAACCACTTAATATTAATATCTCCTTCAAACGTTCCTGGTTGGAATACTATAAAACTAGATTCGACTTGACAATTGTCAAATTCCACACTAACCTCTTGCCAATCTTCGTTGAACGATAAAGGCCGATCCACTAATGCACCCCAATTACCAAACTGAGCATTGAGAGTACCAGGAGCGGAACCTTTAATATAAGCTGTTAGCTTATAAGTCTGGCCAATCGTAGTAGGAATCTGATCTGCTACGAAATACTGATACCATTCTCCGGGATAACGGCTAACTAAGCAACCATTCTCAAAGACAGGCTCGTATCCCATAACATAGAAAGGATAGCTTGTAAACGTAGAATAGTCTACATACGCATCCTGCTTTTCTTCCTTATCACTCGGATTAACTTCGATTTCCTTGTCAGCAATCAATCCATTCAGATACGTCAGATTTTGTTGTGCATGCCAAGCTAATGTATGTCCATAAATAGTAATACCGGCAGCTTTAGCTTCATCCACAAAACTAGATACCGTAGAGAAATTCATAGTACCATCATCACCTACTATCGAAGCATATTTCATGGCATTGCCAGCTGTCATTTCATCGAAGTTAGTTGTTACAGTTTCGTACACTACACCGTGCTTGACAAAATCACTGACCGCCGCTGCCAATCCCAACTTGAAGTTGGGATGCTGGCTACGATCAATATAAGATTTCAATACATTATAATCTTTCAGATACTCATATTGAGCTACGTTTTCCGGTTTCTCCACCGAGTAAGGCAGTATGGCATCGTCTACACACGACCCCATTGCCAAGCCCAAGGCCAAAACCGGAAGCAGTTTCATATATTGTTTCATATTCTCTTTGTTTTAAAATTATTTATTATACGCAACATCAAACCATTCAGCTTTTACTTGACGATCGCGCATCACCAAAGTATCCTTAGTAGCATAAGTGACCGTACCCAAGTCTACCGTATAATCCAAGTAGAGCACATCACGATCCTTATGATTAAACGAGTCCTTCTCACCCTTTACTACATACTTACCAGTACCCGAAACCGTGCAGCCCGGTGTGTCTGTAGAAAGTGTACATTCATTGTTATCATTGAAAGCAAGAATCAGATTGCAATCCTGACCGCTGAGCGTCAAACCAAAGTTGGCATCCTTCAACGAACGGGTGGTCAGTTCGCAAACCTCATCGTTCTCTACATATTGTTCGTGACGAATCACTTTAGAAGTTGTTCCACCCTCTGTCACTTGGTCCACACCACGGCGCAGATAAACAGCATCCCACGGATTAATGTATTTCACAGCATACAAGATATAATCTTTCGGAACCACATTCCAATCTCCCTTGTTGCAACGAACCGGATTCTCGACCATCGGGTTTCCTGATAGGATAGAGTCGGCATTCTGCACATTCGACATTACCAAAGGAATAACATACGTTGTTTCAATAGATTTGGGATCTGCGAAGAAAGCATCCGTCAGTTGCACTTCGACACCGGCACTAATCTGGCCTTTCGGAATCACAATCTGATCAGAAGCCAACGTGTAATAACTAGAAGGCATCGGCACTACCTGACCACCTGTTGCGAAAGTCAAGTTGTCACATAATGAATTTACCACATCAATGTCCACTGTAGGTGTGGTACCATTGTCGTACACTCCCCCCATCACAGCCTTTATAAGACATTTGTGCTGATTGTCGAGCGTATTATCAAATATTTCATCATTACCCAATACGATGGTACGAACCGGATATTGATAGGCAAAGTATACGGTAGTTCTTCCATAATCGGGGAAAGACCAATCTTGGTTTTCGCACGAAGAGAAAGCAAGCAACATAATCAATGAAAACAGATAAAATAATTTTTTCATTTCTTCAATCTTTAAAAGTTATTCAACAAATCCAATTACCAGCCTTGATTTTGTTCCAAAGCGTCGAATTTCACAACTTCACTATAAGGTATCGGACCAAACCGCATAAAGTCACTGTAGGTACGATTTTCTACATTAAATACCTGATACGTTTCACCATTGATACGTATGCCCTTGGCAGGCTCAGTCAAATCCATATTCCAACGGCGTAAGTCCCAGAAACGAAAACCTTCGAAGCAAAGTTCCAAACGGCGTTCATTACGAATCAATTCGCGCATTTTAGCCTGATTATCCTTCACGCTTTCCAAATAAGCATCACCATTATCAATACCTACATTAGCACGTTTACGGATAGCCTTTATGACATCATAAGCCGAATAGCCATGCGTTCCCATACCCGTAGGTCCCCAAGCCTCGTTGGCTGCTTCCGCATAATTCAGGAAAATTTCTGTATAGCGAATACGCGGGCTGTAGTGAGGCTGACCGGTCGTAGTGGTTGAGCTCAAATATACATCCTCACGCAAATGCTTACGCAAATAGTAACCAGTACGCGTAGAATAACCATTTTCACGGTTCAAACCGTCATTGTTAGATGTATTGTCGGCACTAGTATCAATAATCTTTTTATCAGTATCCATCTCTGTACCATTGACTACGATATACAACGCCAAACGGGGGTCACGGTTAGCATACGGATTCTGTTCGTCATATTCCGGAGCATCCGTAATAGGATAACCGTTTGCCATAGGGAAAGCATCTACCAAGTTCTGCGTCGGATTGATTTGCCCACTGCCATAAAGACTGGGCGGGAACTGAGCCTGTTCCAACGCATAAGCCGTAGCATCTTTACCGTTTCTCCAAATCATCTCAGGCGGATTGGAACCACCAGTAAGATTGTTGATTTCATCAGCATTCTTATACCAAGTATTACCCTGAGTAGCCAAACCGGAAGCACCACCAATCATATCTAATAACACACCGTTATAGTCAGCAGCATCTGCCCAAGAACCATTGCTACCTTCAGCAAAAGCAGGACTGGCTGCCAATAAGGCAGCTTTGGCACGGAAAGCTAATGCAATACGTGCACTCATACGAGAACGAAAGTTTGAACCAAACACTACGTTATATTGACTATAGTTAGCACCCTCATTACGATATTTTTCCGGCACTTGTGCATCCGAAGAAATATTTTCGTAATCGAGTGGTAACAACTCTTTTGCTCTTTGCACATCTTTATATATAGCTTGAATACATTCATCGAACGTATTACGAGGATAGTTGAAATCGGAAGTTTCTGTTTCCACTTCCTCTACAATAGGTACCCCCATCAGTCGGCCATCAGCTGTCCATCCGGCATGCGCCTGCAACATATAGAAATTAAACATGGCACGCAGTCCATAAGCTTCGCCTTTCAAACGATCACAGAACATTGTGTTCACAATCGGCGTATTCACCCAAGACACCTGATCTACTTGACTCAAGAAAAGATTAATGTAGTGAATAGCAGCCTTACAAGAACTCCATTGATCCATCGGGTTACTGTTGGCTGTCCACGAACCAGTCGCCATCTTCAAGTAACTGTTACTCGTTTGGTTAGTTACAGCATCATCAGTAGCCACATCGTTGAACGACTGCGAATTGTATGGATTTCGGGTATAAGCATTCGCTAAGATTCCCTCCGCATACAACGGGTCATTGAGTCCATCTGATACTTGCTTGTTGTTTTCTATGGCTGGTGTAAATAAGTCATCGCATCCCACCAGCAAAAGAGCAGCGACAAAAACTGTCATTATTTTTTTCATAAGAATCTACTTTTATTGTGTCACTTATTAGAAACCTATCTTGAAACCGATGTTGTAATAACGGCTCTGAGGAGTCGTTCCCGTATTCAGTTCCAATTTTTCACGCTCTTTCGAAATGGTCAACAGATTACTTGCATAAGCATATACTGACAAACTGTGTACAAATGAACCACGCAACCATTGCTGAGGTAAGTCGTAAGTCAACTGCAAACGAGAAAGCTTAAATTGGTTAGTGCTATACAACCAGAAATCCGAGTTGCGGTAGTTGTGGTTGTCAGTCTGAGTCGTCAGACGCGGATAAGTAGCAGTAGCAGATGTTCCGGGTGTCCAACGCCCGCGCACTACTTCCGAATACTTCTTGTCACCAAATACCCAATAATAGTCGCCACTTGCAAAGGCTGAACCACCAAAGTAACCGGTACCCTGCGCAAACAGAGTGAAATTCTTCCACTTCAGCGTCAGATTCAGACCTAAAGTTAACGGAGAGCCTTGCCAACCATAGCGTTCACCCAAGTAAATTTCATCTTTCTCATCGATAATATTATCACCATTTTGGTCAATATATTTCAAATCACCCGGTTTCAACTCACCGTTGTAAGAAGAAGTGATACCCGAGTTCAATATTTCCTCCTCGCTGGTATAAAAACCGTCAGTTTGCAACCCCCAGATACCATCAGTAGGTGTCCCTTTACGATAACGGTATTGGTCTTCATACAATTCGTCCACTTTAGTGTTCTCGTTAGTATAATACATAGCGTTCACACCTAAGTTTATATCCACATCCTGCACCTTCTTGTTGAAGTTCAATGCAAGGTCAAAACCGGTACGAGTGCTGTTGTTGTAGTTCACATAAGGTAGTAAAGTACTTTCTGGCCAATAAGACACGAAATAATTCGGGAAACTATTGGATGGCTGTACCAGCATACCTTCAAGGCTGTTTTTAAAGAATGAAGCATCAAACGTCAAAAGCTTTTTCCACAACGATCCACGCAGACCTACACTGATTTCCTTGCGTTGGATAAAAGAAAGGTCAGTATTACTACCGCGTCTTGCCTCAGTGGCATGACTCTGGTTACCGTCAGCCCATCCCCACCAAGCACCGTTTGCTTGGTCGTAAGTAGTCTGATACATATAATAACTATCAATGCCCAAATCGGTATTCAGAATAGATCCGGAAGCGGTCAACATCAGGTCATCCAAAATTGAGGAGTCTTCAAAAAAACTTTCCTTACTCAAACGCCAACCCAAAGTGAGCGAAGGCGAAAAGGCATTGCGCTTACCTTCGGGTAGACGCGCAGAGTGAACCAAGGCCCCCCCAAAACTCAAATAATACTTGTTCAAGTAATCGTAATCTACTTGCAAGCCTAAGTTGACGTTGCTGGTCTTGTGGTAAACGGCACTTTCACCTTGCTGATAACCAGCAGCAATCAGCATAGCTGAAATATTATGTGCATCAGCCACCTTCGTCTGATAGTTAAGCTGGGCTGAGAATGCCATGGTCTGGCGATTCCAGCTATCATTAATATTCTGAATACCATCGTGTACGTCATCACCATACTTGGTCAGACCTACAATTTGGTCCACACCATTGACATTCGCCCACTGCGGTTCGTATGTAGCATACGTATCGTTGTAGTAACGGTTGTAGGTCGTAGCATAGTCAATGGCATAACGTGTCTGAAACGAAAGTCCTTTCAGTACCATAGAGAGGTCAATATCTACGCCCATGTCAAACTGATACTGACGGCTGGTATAGGTATTCACACCAGCTGCATAAAGGTTAGCTATTTCATTGGTCTGATCTACTTGTGTACCTCCCAACAAATATTTACCATCAATCAAGTGACTGCTATTATTAATCAGATTCCATGCATCGGTATTGTTCTGCATCACATAATCAATGGGGATTAACGGAGAAATACGATTGGGACGTAACGTAGCGGCTGCATTCCAGAAACTCCCCCGTGCACCACGACCATCATAGAAAGTGGCATTAGCATTGACGTAAGTTTTCACATATTTTCCCAGATCTACATCGATATTACCGCGTACGCTGAAACGAGTAGTACGGTCTTTTTGGGCCTCACCTACTTTCACCAACGAACCAATATTATAAAGGTTAACGTTAGTGTAGAAACGTGCCTTCTCGGAGCCACCAGAAATTTCAGCTGTCACATCCGACTCGTTATATGACTTTTTCAAATACTCATCCGAGTAAAGATTTACATCAGGATAACGATAGGGATTTATACCAGAACCATGATTATAGATATCGGTCGCACTATACAGTGGATCCATGCCATCGTTAACACGAGCCTCATTGTAAAGTGTCATATATTCAGCAGCACCCAAATACTTGGGATAACTGATGGGCACATGAAACCCCGTATTAGCGCGTACATCAACGCGAGTATCACCTACTTGACCACGCTTAGTAGTTATATAAATTACACCTTTGGCGGCACGGCTACCATAAAGCACCACAGCAGAGGCACCTTTCAAAAAAGTGATATCCTTGATTTCAGAAGGCATCACGTTATTAGCGTCGCGAGGTACCCCGTCCACCAGTACTAGGTAGGAATCCATTCCCCAAAGACTGTTACCATTCCAGCCATTCACCATGCTCTGCATATTGTCTAAGCTGTAAGTAAAGTTATTTTTCTTCAAGAGTTCCTCTACATTGACAGAGGAGACTCCTCCCAACAGGTCGTTCTTATTAACCTTTCTATAGGCCACCTGTACCGTTTCCTCCGATGCCAAATTCAGCGAATCAGAATCGGCTACCGGAAAATCCGACAACACATTCTGAGCGCCTGCACACAAGGAAGAAGCTGCAAGTGCCACACATAAAACGGACTTTATTCGTATGCTTTTCATTTTAATTCCTTTTTAATTTTAGCGTTCAAGTTTCTCAAGACCATTACCAACCCGGGTTTTGATACAACTCCGGATAGATATTCACATCGGAAACCTTCAGAGGCATCCAATAATGCTTCTCGGAGAAATTCCGAGTCACAATGACTTCTTCTCTGAAATTAGCCACACGGCTCTGAGTCGGATCTTTCTTATCCAATTCTACGCGATCAAATTCTTGCGAGGTCTTGATAGTATAAGGAGATTCGGTTAACAATAACCAACGGCGTAAGTCATTGAAACGATGTCCTTCATAAGCCAACTCCACAGCGCGTTCGCGTCTCAATTCACTCATGAAACCATCCAATGAACCGGCATATTTATCAGCTACGTCTTCTACGCCGGCACGATTACGAATCTTATTGACAGCATCGAGGGCTGTCAAAGAGTAACCGTTGACAACTGATGTTGGACTACCATAACCATTGGCAACAGCCTCAGCATACATCAAGTAGATATCAGACATACGCATCCAACTAACTTGGATAGTCAATGCATCACCATAGTCACGAAGACCTTCATCAAAGCCGTTCACTACAAGCGGAGTATACTTGTGCAACAAATAGCCTTTACGGCTCTCGTTCTTTATATCACGGTAATTACCGCCTGTATAAAGGTTAGCATACTGAATTTCTTTTTCTTTTTGTTCAGAAGTGAACTTAGCAGTGTTTTCAATTACCTGCAATCCATCATAAGTAATGTCAGTATAGAAACGAGGATCACGATCACGCCACGGATGTTCTTCATCAAAACCAGAATCCGGATCCTTCAGAGGAAGACCGTTGGCCATACCATAATAATTCACATAGTTAGCTGTCGGACAGAATACCACACCATTGGTTTCATTAGCCAATATAGAAGGAACAAACTGAGGTCCTAAACTCCAGCCTGACCCCATCCACCAGTCATACATCGGCGTCTGGAAGATAGCTTCGGTAGAACCGGGATTCTTAGAATTCTGCTTGAATGAATAGAAAATATCCGAATAGTGAGCAAAATCAACCAGATCATATTGAGTCTGACCAGCATCTACCAACTTCAACAATTCAGCAAACGCTTCGGCCGCCTTCTTACAATAGTCGGCATTATAAGTTTTGCTGCCATTAGTTGCGTAGTTCATTAACGGGCTCCCTGCCCACAAATAGTTCTTACCCAGATACCCCAACGCCATGATTTTATTGATACGCTGCTGGTTGTTACCAAAGGTAGGCTTGCCGGTAGTAGTATTATCCCAATCAACAGGCAACAAGTCGGCAGCGCGACGGAAGTCGGCAGCTGCAAGATCAGCACACTCCTGATAACTCAAGCGCGGATAGCGCAAAGGCTCGGAAGAGGAAGGTACAGAGTCAATATAAGGCAAACCACCAAAGTATTGCATCAGTTCAAAGTGAAACCAAGCGCGGAAGAAGTAGAGCTGTCCCATAATCAGGTTGCGTTGTTCATCGGTTGCTTCCACTAACTTATCCATATTTTCCAAACCCAAATTAGCCTTACGAATACCATACCAAGCCAAAGGCCAAAGAGATTTTTGGAAACGGTCAGTCGAATTAGCTTTTGTATTGCTACGATCCATCCAACCACTCTGCCAACCGTCATAACCAGACTGCCATCCCCAAAAGTCACCCATATCTATCTTATACCCCATGTGATAGTCGATGCTGAAAGATAAGATTTCATCCTCCCCCCAATTGAAAGAATTGTTCCAATAACCATGAGCAAAGTCAGGAATACAATAATACAATTCTTCTGTGAAACCCTGGAAATTACGGAAGTTCTTGAAAGCATCATTGGGATTTACGCTACTCTCAGGTGCTTTGTCCAGATAGTCCTCACAAGAGGTCATCCCCAAGCAACATAGTGAAAGCAATCCGCCATAGAATAATGTACGTATATATGTTCTTTTCATGTGACTATTTTTTATAATGTGAATTTTAAACCGAAGTTAATACGTTTCACTGTCGGATAAGCACCTTGCGAAGCCCAACCTGTACCGGCGAAGTTGGCTTCACGGTCATCAGGCATACGAGTCCATACCCAAAGATTATTACCATTGACATAAAGTTTCAAGTTGGAAAGTCCCAACGATTTAATCCAACCGTCCGTAAAAGTATAAGCCAACTCAATATTCTTCAAGCGGACGTAAGAACCATCGTAAAAGTAGCGAGCTGCATCATAGTAACCATTAGTGGTTGAACCAAAACGTGGCATCGGTACATCCGGATTTATATTATATTTTGTCCAGCGGGAACCTTCGTCGTAAGCAATCAGTTGTTTCTGGCCAAAAGTAGAAAAGACCACCTGACGGGTCACGTTGTTGACGCCATAGAACTGAACAAAGAAACTCCAGCCCTTATAGTCAAAACCGAGCGAAGCACTATATGTATTCTGCGGACTACCGGAATATCCGTAAGGAATCTGGTCGTAGGAGTTGATGACACCATCACCATTATAGTCGAGGATGTAATAAGTACCCGGCAACTTTTGGTTATCATTCGATTCAAAAGCGGTACTACCATACACATCGTCCATTGTCTGTGTATAGCCATGATCTACATACGTATGAGTCTGACCGATTTGCTTTCCAGCATCCTTTTGATAAGCGGGCAGCAGTTCCGGATCATCAGCCTCAATAACTTCGTTCACGGCATGGGTCATATTCAAATTAGTCCACAGGTGCAAACCGTTTTTCAAGGTTTTGTTCACACGGAGTTCCAACTCATAGCCACGGTTCTTCACTTCACCCAAGTTTACCCATGGAGCTGCTACCGTACCACCAAAATAAGAAGGCATTGCACGATCAGAACCACTAATCAATATGTCTGTACGCTTATCTCTAAAGATTTCAACATTACCAGCCAATAGGCCATCAAAGAAAGAGTAGTCGATACCAAAATTAAACTTGCGGACAACCTCCCAATGGATATCCATATTACCTACTGTTGATTGACTATAGAAAGTATAAGGGCTGGTTACATTATACAAACCAGTCTTGATATTTCCACCTGTAGCCCATTGATCCATATACAGCCAACGACGAGAAGTATCCCATTCGTCGCCAATCACATCATTACCGATTTCGCCATAAGAAGCTCTAAGTTTCAACATATCAAGGAACTTGATTTTCTTCATGAACTTCTCTTCACTAATCATCCAGCCAAGAGCACCAGAATTGAAGAATACAAAACGATTATCAGCACTGAACTTATCGGAACCGTTATATGCACCATTATATTCCAAGAAATACTTGTTGGCATAGTTATAAGTGATACGGAAAGCCCAATCTTCACGATAGTTAGGAACAATACTACCACGAGCACGTTCCTGACGGCTGAACAACCCCATAGCACCCACAGTATGTTTACCAAAGGTATTGTTGTAATCTATCTGTGCCGAGTAATAGAGGTGACGTTCCGTAGCACCGTTATCAATAGAACCACCTTCTGGAACCCAGTTAATCTGTTCGTGGAAATCGAAGTTATGGCTACCTTGACTGGGATTATAACTGACAGCACCGGTATTAGGATTAATATACTTATATAAAGCACCATCAGTGGAGTTTACACCTCGGTTCTGCTCAAAAAACACGTTATCCCAAGAAATAGAAGCACGAGCACTCAAACCTTTCAACACGAAATCCAGTTTCTGCTCCAATGTAAAGTCAGTGGTCAGACGGGTCGTAGTACGAGTATTCTGTCCGGCCAAAGCCAAACCAGCTACAGAGTTATTGGCATTATTAATCGGGTCATATCCCCAAGTGCCATCCGAATATTTCGGATAGAACACGTTAGGAGGAGTACTATAAGCACTACCCCAGATATTATATTCATACGCAGTACGTGGTCCTTGCTTTACACCGTGCGAACCGGCAAGATTAGTCTTCAGCAAGGTGGTCTTGGTTAACTGAAAATCGAGATTACTACGCATATTCACACGGTTGTAACCGTAAGTGGTCTGATAACCACGACCGTTGTCATACTCCTTGAACAAGTCACCCTCATGTTGATAGTCGATGGAGGCATAATACTTCACGAAACGGGTACCACCGCTAACACTAACGTTGGCATTCTCGGAGAAGGCATGATCCTTGAACATCCAATCTGCCCAGTCAATGTTCGGATAGCGTTCCGCCTCAGCTTGATTAGCAGGGTGGCGATATTTATCAATTTCCGCTTGTGGCATCATATACATCCAAGAATCAGAAGCCAATCCCAATTCATACTCTACTGCATTGTTACGCAACTGAAATGCATCGTATGAATCCAACTTATTGGGCAATTTAGACGGCATCTTCAACGCCATACTACCACTAACATTAATGGTAGCCTTTCCCTCCTTACCACGCTTGGTAGTAATCAAAATAACACCATTAGCACCCTTTACACCGTAAACGGCAGTGGCGGAGGCATCCTTCAATACAGAAATAGACTCTACGGAATTCACATCAATACCTGACATAGGACGCTCGATACCATCGACTAAAATCAACGGAGAACTGTTGTTCCAAGAACTGGCACCACGAATCACAATTTGTGGGTCTTCCTCACCCGGCATACCGGTAGAGGCAGTAGTAATAACACCTGGCAAGTTACCAGTCAGTGCTGACCCTAGGTCAGAAACACCACCAGCACGTTCCAATACTTTAGCAGAAGTTTGTGTGATAGCACCTACTACACTGGCCTTTTTCTGCTGACCATATCCTACTACTACAACTTCTTCCAATTGTTGTGAGTCATCTTCTAAAGTGATCTTCAAAGTCTTTTGACCAGCAATTTTAACTTCCTGCGATTTCATTCCGATAAATGAGACCACAAGAGTTACTTTGTCATTAGGAACAGCCAACGTGAAATTTCCATCTATATCTGATATCGTACCTATTGAATTATTATTTTTTACAACAACGGAAGCTCCAATTACTGTTTCACCATTTCCATCGACGACCGTTCCTTTTACCGTTACTCCATTCTGTGCTAAAGTCGGTAAACAACTCAATAGCAACAAAAGAATCAAGTAATGGATCTTTTTAATTTGTTTTGTTACATTTTTCATTACCCTTAGTTTAAGATATTAATAACTACATTCTCTTCATTACATTAGCTATTATAAATAGCTTTAACTGTCATCATACTTGCATTTCATAATTAATTAGTCTTTTAAGATTAATAATTTGAAGGTTAATATTCATATTGTTATTATTACATATATTAGTTTTTCATACCATAGGAGGCAAGAAAAGTGTTTTTCATACATATCTCTCCAAAAATTATAGCGTGCTTTTTCACAGCAACAAATGTATGCATCAGAAATAAAACAGTGGACACGATCATGCTACACGTTTTTTTGATGGCATTACATCTTTCTCTTCGATGTTACATTCTTTTTTGACTGCATTTCGTAAAACAATATATCAAACTATATATCAAACAATTACAAACAAAATAAAGAACCCTTTTTTAAGACAAAAAGAGAGCTTAAGAAATCACTTTAGAGAGAGAAAAACAGTATAATAATGAATCAAAAATCTCAAGAGAAATGCAAGAAAAAACAGTGTGGTAACGTATCACAAAAAATATGTAACCCACTTGTTAAAGCTAAAAAATGACTTTCATTCATTTATTGCAGCAATACATCCATTAACACTTTTAAGCCTTTTTGATTATTTTCTATCAAGATCAGACAGGGGATGAACATATCTTTCGGAAATGAATATAAACAAGCAAAAGAAATAGTAGAAGAAGGTGCACTTGATTAGACTCACTATGCAAGGAAAGAAGTCCTTGAGAATGGAGGGGTTATATGGCAAAAGAAATATGCTGACAGATGAAGATAGAGTAAAGGGAAAACCTGTCAGGCTACTTACGTAATTTGAGCAAAATGAGCAGCTTGAGCGAAATGGGCAATATGACAAAATGTAAATCGTGATGTCTGAGGTTGCTTTCTTTCGTACCATTAGTTGCCGTGATACAAAAAAAGCAAGGATTACCTGTTAGGCGAATGCAGTATGATTTGTAATGGTGAAAGGAAGCGCATTTTAGAAAGAGATTCCTTCTTATTTCGTTCTTATTAATTGCGCTTTGATCGTATTTTCTTCAAATATGATTATTTGATTCCGCCACTTATCTTCTTTGAAATAGAAGAATATTGCCTGCTTTTCAGAAAGGCTACACCCTTTTTGGGTGATGGTGTCACCTTTTGGTAAGGATGGTGTAGCCTTATGGGGCAAAAGGTGTAGCCATTTCTCAAATTATATCATCC
>OIDP01000489.1_pt1 | contig 17048 bp, 16 predicted proteins | sample 1581591 | NCBI WGS metagenome assembly OIDP01 (sample SAMEA3882552, study PRJEB24775) | human gut metagenome | biome: human-associated habitat; feature: intestine environment; material: feces | place: Netherlands | collected 2009/2010 | reverse complement strand
ACTTAAATTGGAAGGCACTTATCTGGTATGGGTAGACTGTTCGGTGTTGAAGAAGCCATCGGAAGAAATCGTGACGGCTCTACTGGAAAAAGAAAAGGTCTGGGTCAATGAAGGCAGTATGTACGGGGAAGACGGAGACAATTTTATCCGTATCAATATTGCCTGTCCGCGGCAACAGTTGGCTAAAGGTTTGGAAAGGCTGAAATATGCTTTCGGACAACTTTCTTAAAATCTCCTATAACTATATAAAAATGGACCTTCATAAAACCATATCATTATAAGCGTTTCCGTTTTTCCGGATAATTATAAAATAAATAGTCTTCATCTCAATCGTCCCAAGCTTTCATATATCCATCCCAACTATTTATCAGTGCAAATTTATTCGGATTAAAACGGGAACGTTTTCTTTAATATTAGTAACTTCGCAAAAACATACTAAGAATTTGAAATATCATGGAATACAGAATATTAGGAAATACAGGACTATCAGTTAGTGTCATCGCACTGGGCTGTGAAGGTTTCGTGGGAAAAACGGAAGAACAGATACATTTGGAAATGAATTTCGCCATCAGTAAAGGAATCAACTTTATTGATATGTATGCCTCAAACCCCGATCTGCGCAGTAATATCGGTAAAGCATTGGCAGGGCGCCGGCAGCAGTTTATTATCCAGGGACATCTATGTGCTACCTGGGAAAACGATCAGTATCTGCGTACCCGTGATGTAGAAAAAACAATCGCTTCCTTTGAAGACCAGTTGACACGTCTTCATACGGATTACCTTGATATTGGTATGATTCACTACGTAGATAGCGAAGAAGATTTCCATGAAGTATTCAATGGTCCTATCATTCGGTTGGCCCTGCGTCTGAAAGAAGAAGGTAAAATTCGCCATATCGGGCTAAGCAGCCACAACCCTACTGTGGCAAAGTTGGCTGTAGAAAGTGGATTGATAGAAGTACTGATGTTCTCCATTAATCCCTGTTACGATTTGCAACCGCCCAGCGAAAATGTAGATGATTTATGGGCTGACGAAAGTTATGCCCATTCCCTTGAAAATATAGATCCGGAACGTGAAAAGCTTTATGAACTTTGTGAGCAGAAAGGTATAGGTCTGGATGTAATGAAAGCCTATGGCGGCGGAGACTTACTGAGTGAAACGAACTCTCCCTTTGGCAAAGCTATGACACCGGTGCAGTGCATTGAGTATGCGCTAACCCGTCCGGCTGTTGCTTCCGTAATGGTCGGTTGCAAAAGTTGCGATGAGATGCAAGCTGCCATCAACTGGTGTAATGCTACTAAAGAAGAAAAAGATTACACCCCAATTATGGCAGGTATGGAAAAGTTTAGCTGGCAGGGACATTGTATGTATTGCGGACATTGCGCCCCTTGCTCGGTAGGAATTGATATAGCGAGTGTAAACAAGTACTATAACCTAACCATTGCCCAGAATGAAATACCCGAAACAGTACGCGAGCACTATAAAACGCTCTCGCACCATGCCTCGGAATGCATTCAGTGCGGACAATGTGAAACGAACTGTCCCTTTGAAGTAGCCATCATCGAACAGATGGAAAAGGCTACGAAAAAGTTCGGATATTAGCAAAACGAACGTTGCTTTACTTTCCAGGCATAAAGCAACACCACGATAAACGAAAGCAACGGAACGATGAAGGAGAAAGACATATTGGTCTGATCAGCCACATACCCCATCATGAGCGGTCCTACCGCTCCTCCGATGGGGGACATCATCAGATAAGAAGACGCACGCTTCGTATAGTTACCCAATCCCCTCAATGAAAGAGCGAAAATCGTGGGGAACATAATAGCTTCGAACGCATATCCCAGAAAAAGAGCTATTAATGACAAAATGCCCAGATTAAGAACTACCAAAGACGTGCTGACCACCGTTCCTATTGCACAAACGAACAGCACTTTTTCTGCCCGGATATACCGCATAATCCAGCTACCGGCAAAACGTCCGCACATAAACAGTCCCAGACCACCGAACGAAAGTACTACAGATGCATCGCGGGCATTCATCCAGCCGTCATCCACCACATAATTGATAAAGAAACTGTTGATTGAGATTTCAGCTATCTCGTAACAAAACAGACTGATAATGCCAAAGATAAACAGCTTGTGCGACCAAAGCCCACGTGCACCGTTTTCTCCGACTTCTTCTTCATCTGCTTCATGAACAATCTCCGGCAGGCGTATCTTATAGAATACCAAAGCAACTCCCAATACAATGATCCCCATCAGTGTGTAAGGCAATGATATATTGCTTTCGCCCCCTTCCGAGAATAATAACAATCCCCCGATAAGCGGACCGCAAATACAGCCCAATCCATTGAACGACTGCGCCAGATTCAGGCGACTGGCAGCCGTTTCCCGGTCGCCTAATTCCGTCATGTAAGGATTAGCCGCTGTTTCCAGAAAAACCAAGCCACAGGCTATGACAAACAGAGAAAACAGAAAAAAGTTGAAAGACATCCAATATTCCCCGGGAATGAAAAGCAGGGAACCTATGCCATAAAGCAATAGGCCGAAAACCACTCCTTTCCGGTAACCGTACTTATTGATAAACAGTCCGGCAGGAATAGCCATCACGAAATAACCCAGGTAAAACATGACCTGTACCCATGCCGAATGGGCACGTGTAATAACCAGCACATCTTGAAAGTGTTTGTTTAGCACATCTAATATCGCATGTGCAAATCCCCATAAGAAGAATAGGGAAGTTACCAGAATAAAAGGAATCTTATACTCCTTCTTTACCAAATTTTGCATACAGAACTCTTTTATAAAGAAAGCCACTCAAGGTTTTCAGCGCGCAAAGATAGCCAAGAAGTTTCAAAATACGGCAGTTTCCCTTAACTTTGTGCCCCAAATTCAAAATTATATAATGGAACACAGAAAACTGACAAGATATCTAATATCGCTGATAATAATCCTGATAATGGTAGGTTTAGCCGAATGGACCGATGAAAAGGAAATTCTGTTTCCGGAAATGACAGCACTGATCATCGGCCTGTTAATTATCGATAAGCGGGTATGGAATGTAAAACGTTGGCAAATCATCCTGCTTATGACTCTTGGAGCAGCAGTCGGTATCTGCATTGTTCGTTATTCACCCCTGCCCTATGTAGTCAATCTATGCGCTGCATTTGCTTTTGCAGGTGCTTCTCTTTTAATCAGTCGCGCTACACTGATTCCTTTGATATCAGCTTGCGTATTGCCCGTTTTGCTTCATACGGAAAGTATTGTTTATCCGATAGCAGTCTTTTCAATGTCAGTGTCAGTAGTGTTTGTACAAATCATTCTGGAAAAATGCGGAATACGTAACCGGATGCCTAAATCTGTCGACAGAAAACCCAGCAAGGAAGATATCATCAGATGGCTGATATTATTCTGTTTTGTAGGTGCTTTGGCCGGATTGGCCGTCGGCATGGATTATCCCTATCTCATATTGCCGCCACTCATGGTGACCTTTGTAGAAATGGTAAACTCCAAAGCAGGATTCAGGAATCGCCCTACACAAGTATTTCTCTTTCTGACTACCGCAGCGACTTTGGGTACTGTACTTCAAATAGTTGGTCACTACCATCTTCATCTACCGGAAAGTATCGTTGCTTTAACCATTGCGGCTATCCTGTTCCTCATCTTCGAGTGGACAGGGAAATACTTTGCTCCTGCCGGAGCACTGGCGTTCATTCCTATGCTATTACCCAAAGAGAATCTGGGCTGGTTACCTTTAGAGGCTTCTATCGGAGCTGCTTTATTCATAACCATTGCCATGGTTGTCTTTCAAAAATGCTATAAATGGAATCGGGCACAACTCATCTTCTGTGCCACCCCAACCCTACTACGTGAATATATGAACCGTAAAAAGCGGAAAAAACATCCCTGTCTTTGCCGGATTAAATAGCAACGATCAGGTAATGGAATTCTTTCTCAAAAAGCTATCTTATCAGGAAACACTCGACTTCTATAATCGCATCCGGAAGGAATTCGCATCCAGAGGATATGGGTTGTATGCAGTAGAAAAGAAAGAAAACCATGCGTTTATAGGTTATGTAGGATTACATGATATTACGTTCGACGTAGATTTTGCCCCGGCCGTAGAGATAGGTTGGCGCCTGATTCCCGAAGTATGGAATCAGGGATATGCTACCGAAGCGGCTTCAGCCTGTCTGGAATATGCAAAAAAGACATTGGGACTGAAAGAATTATATTCTTTCACCTCACTCCCAAACAAACGTTCGGAACGCGTGATGCAAAAAATAGGTATGGTAAAAAGCAAAGAGTTTGATCATCCATTGGTCAGTCCCGACCATCCTTTATGCAGACATGTACTGTATAAGATCTCCTTGATAAATAGATAGTCAATATACCGTCCACGAGTACCTGTAAGGCACATTAAAAAGGGCTACACCCTTTATCCCGAATGGCTACCCCCTTTACCCCAAAAGGTGTAGCCATCCGAGGGAAAGGGTGTAGCCCTGAAAAAGAAAGGATTTTCACCTTTTAAAAAAAGTGCAATATACCATAGCCTTTCTAAATGCTAATAAAAAACAATTATCACTTTTTTATTAACAAATTACGAATTAAAAGTTGCCATTCCCAACTATTGTATTACCTTTGTCGCGGTTTGAGTTACGAATCGTTATCGTATAGTTCTCCTTTTTATATCTTATTAAGCAGACCTCTCCTTTAATTATCCCCTCACTCTTACTTAATATTTATTTAATTAAAATTTCAAATGAACATTTACATTTCAGGTTTAAATTTCAGCACAACAGACGCTGACTTAAACGATTTATTTTCAGAGTACGGAGAAGTTTCTTCTGCAAGAATCATTACAGACAGAGAAACAAGAAGATCCAGAGGTTTCGGTTTCGTAGAAATGCCGGACGATGCAGCAGGCCAAAAAGCCATTGACGAATTGAACGGTGCTGAATTTGACCACAAACAAATCTCGGTAAACGTGGCACGCCCCCGCGAAGAAAGACCTTCCAATGGCGGCAATCGCGACAGAAGAGGCGGTTACAACTCTAGAAGATATTAATATTCTTAACTACTGACAAAAGCAGGAGGTGTTGTAGCAATGCCCCCTGCTTTTTTTATAACTCAATAAATAAAAATACATGGCCAAATCCATCTCCGCAGACAAGCGTGAAAATGAAAAGAAAAGACTCGCCCGACGAGCTGAAAAACAAAAAAAGAAAGAAGAAAAAAAACTATCCAACAAAGCCAATAGCTTTGAAGATATGATTGCCTATGTTGACGAAAACGGCATGATAACCTCTACTCCTCCGGCAGAAAACACTCCCAAAGAAGAAATAAAGCTGGAAGAAATCGTCATATCAACTCCCAAAAAAGACAAGGAAGAACCGGTCATCCGCAGAGGACGTATCGAGTTTTTCAATGAATCGAAAGGCTTCGGCTTCATCAAGGACTTATCCGGGGTCGAAAAATACTTTTTCCACATTAATAATGTGCTGACAGATATAGCAGAAAACAATATTGTGACGTTCGACCTCGAACGTGGCCTTAAAGGCATGAATGCCGTAAACGTAGCTCTTGAAGTAGAAAAGGCAAAGGAAAAGAAAGAAAACAAGGAGACTCTAAATACAGAATCCTAGATGAAATAAGCCAATTATAGAACAAGGGCGTGTATATACCATCAAATATTTCGATACATACACGCCCTTGCTGTCTTCTTTAATCACACGTCATTCGGTTTGCCAGCCACCCCCCAATGCCTTATAGACATTTACCATGGCAATAAGTTCGTCGCGGATGGCATTGCTCACCCCTATTTGGGCATCGAAATAACCACGCTGGGCATCGAGCACATCCATATAATTGATGACGCCGTTGATGTATTGCAACTGTGCCAAATCCACATATCCCTTGGCAGAACGTTCAAGTTTGGCACGCAGTTGGTAGACCTCCTTTATCTTATTGAAATCCACAATGGCATTCTTCGCTTCCTTAAAAGCATTCAGCACTGTCTTTTCATAGCTATGCACTTCGGCTTCAAAAGAAGCCTTCTGTGCATTCAATGCAGCACGGTTCTTTCCCCAACCGAAAAGCGGTGCCAAGACCGCCCCATTCAATAAGGAATAGGGGGATTCCAGAAAATTGGACAACACATCACTTTCCAATCCAAATTGTCCGGTCAGGGCCAAACGGGGGAACATATTGGTATAAGCAACTTTCACTCTGGCATGTTCAGCCCTCAACTGCTGCTCCGCCACACGGACATCGGGGCGACGTTCCAACAAATCGGAAGGCAGACCTACCGGTAAGGACTCCGGCACATCCAGTTCCTGCAGAAAATTGACACGCTTGATACGGGTAGGGAATTCCCCCACAAGGAAGGATATATCATTTTCTTTCAGAGAGATACGGCGTTCCAAATCCGGAACAAGAGTAGCCGTACGAGCCAACTCCACTTGAGCCTGTTGATAAGAGGTCTCCGAGGTCAGCCCTCCTTCAAAACGGATACGCGCCAAGCGCACTCCCTCTTCACGCGCCTTTTGTGTCTGGCGCACAATCTCCAGTTCCGTATCAAGGGCTACCAGCTCATAATAAGCCTGCGCCACTTCGGCAACGATGGTCATGCGCAACGCACGCTGCGCCTCCACACTTTGCAAATATTCGGCCACAGCAGCCACTTTTTTCCATCTCAAGTTTCCCCAAAGGTCCAGTTCCCAAGAGAGCAACGCCTTGGCTTCGTAAGTATTGCCTACATCACGGCTATGACCACCGTAATTCTCCACCTCGCGCTCAGCCTCCACCTTTCCGGTGAGCTGCGGCAGAAGGTTGGCAACACTGATACGTTTTTGGGCAGCCATCTCCTTGACACGGGAAGCTGCAATCAGCATGTCTTTGTTATATTCCAGAGCACGGTCTATCAAAGCACGCAGCGTGCTGTCCGTATAAACCGCCTGCCACTGTTCATCGGCTATGCTCATGCTATCCTGCTGCTGTGCCAGGCTATCCGGCAATGCCATCTCCGGACGCACATAGCTCTTGCCCACCTTGCATGAGGTAAGGGCAAACATACTCAGCAACAAAATAATATATATGTTCTTTCTTTTCATAAACGTTGTCTTTAAAATCAGTCTTTCTTAATCTTATGCTGCACTTTGGCTTTTGTCTTGTATACCAGGACAAAGAAGAACGGTACAAGCACAATACCGAATACAATGGCAAATATCATTCCGAAGAAAACACCCGTACCGATGGCCTGACGGCTCGCCGAGCCCGGTCCGCTTGCCAACACCATAGGAAGCATTCCCAATACAAAGGCGAGGGAAGTCATCAGGATAGGCCGGAAACGGAGTTGGGCAGCATGGATGGCAGACTGTATCAAGTCTCCTCCCTTGTCAACCTGCACCTTGGCAAACTCCACAATCAAAATAGCATTCTTTGCCGCAAGCCCCACCAGCATCACCAAGCCGATCTGGAAATAAATATCATTCTCCAATCCGCATATCACAACGCCCAGATAGGCACCCAAAGCAGCAACCGGCAGTGAAAGCAATACAGCGATAGGCACCGTCCAACTTTCATATTGCGCAGCCAAAAAGAGGAATACGAAAAGGAATACCAGCGTAAGCACAAGACCCGTCTGTCCTCCCGCCTTCTTTTCCTGATAGGAAAGGCCACTCCACTCCAGACCGATATTGTCCGGCAAGTGGTCACGTGCAATCTGCTCCATAATCTCCATTGCCTGGCCGGAACTGTAGCCTTGTGCCGCAGAACCGCGGATGACGGCAGTGGTAAACATATTGAAACGCTTGATACTGCCCGGACCGGTGGTATAAGAGGCATTTCCCAAGGAAGTAAGCGGCACCATCACTCCGTCCTTTGCCTTTACAAAGAACAAGTTGATATTGTCCTTATGCTCACGATAAGGAGCCTCGGCCTGGATATACACCTTATATATACGGTTGAACATATTGAAGTCATTCACATATACTGAACCGGTATAGGCCTTCATGGTAGAGAATACATCCGCCAGGGGCACACCCAGCATTTTCACCTTATCACGGTCCACATCAAAATAAAGTTGCGGTATTTCAGACTGCAAGGATGATGAAAGCCCCGTCAGCTCCTTATGCTTCTGGGCATAATACATCAGCGTATCTGCCGCCTGCACCAAGTTGTCAAACGTCGCCTCTCCACGCGCCTCAAGCTGCATTTCGAAACCTCCCGAGGTACCCAATCCCGGAATGACCGGAGGCGTGGAAAGATAGACCTTGCATTCGGGATATTCCTTCAAATCCTGCTCCACATTCTCCATTATCTTATCGATGGAAATCCCCTTACGCTCTTCCCACGGTTTCAGAATAACCGTCAGCTCACTGCGTGCCTGGTTGCTACCCACACGGGGGCTGCTACCCGTCACGTTCTGCACATAGGCCACATAGGGATTCTTCTCCAAGTATTGCACGGCACGGTCGGTCACCACACGGGTTCGCTCCAAAGTAGCACCTTCCGGCAACTCCAACTCTATCTTAAAATAGCCCTGGTCTTCTACCGGCAGGAAGCTGGTAGGCACCAACCGGTGGATAATGAAAATGGCAACCAGTACCAGGCCGAACGCACTCATCAAGCGGCGGGGATTCCTGATGACCCGGTTAATGACAGCCACGTATTTGTGATTGCCCAAGTTCAGCCATTCATTGATTTTGCGGAAAACTATGTTCTTTTTCTTTCCACTGTCGGGCTTCAATATGAGCGAACACATGACGGGACTAAGCGTCAGGGCCACTACCGTAGAAAGCAATACGGAAACGGCGATAGTAATGGTAAACTGACGGTATAACTGTCCGGTGATTCCGCTCAAGAAACTTACCGGCACAAACACGGCACAGAGCACCAACGATGTGGCAATCAAGGCACTTGCCAATCCGTTCATCGCCTTTTTGGTAGCTTCATACGGGCTCAATTTCTCCGTCTCCATAAGATGTTCTACATTCTCCACCACCACAATGGCATCATCCACCACAATACCGATGGCGAGAATCAATCCAAGCAAAGTCAGTATGTTCAGAGAGAAACCGAAAATAAGCATGAAACCGAAGGTACCAATCAGGGAAATAGGTACCGCAACAATCGGTATCACCGTCGCACGCCAACTTTGCAAGGATAGAAATACAACCAGCACCACCAGAATCAGCGCTTCGAACAACGTCTTGTACACTTCGTGAATGGATTCGGAAATATAAGTCGTCATGTCGAAGGGAATCTCATAACTCATCCCCTCAGGGAAATTTGCACTGATTTCCTCCATAGCATCCTTTACGCTCTTTGCAACTTCCATTGCATTGGCCCCGGGAAGCATATAGATACCGAGAACGGCAGCATTCTCACCGTTGATGCCACTCTCCGTGCTATATGAAGATGCTTCCAATGAAACACGCGCCACATCGCGCAGACGGATAATGGAACCGTTGGCATTGGCACGGACCACAATATCCTCAAACTGCTTTGCCGAACTTAAGCGTCCCTGGGTAGTGATAGGGATAGTAATGTCGAGTCCCTTCACCGGCTGTTGTCCCAAAACACCCGCAGCAGACTCACGGTTCTGGTCCTTCAGGGCATTCTGCAAATCCTGCACCGTCAGTCCGAAGTTGGCAAGTTTGTCGGGCAACGCCCATATCTGCATGGCATAGTAGCGGCTACCGATGTTGGAAACACGTCCCACACCGGGGATACGGCGCAACAAGTCGAGTACATTGATAGTAGCAAAGTTACTCAAATAAATTTCGTCGAACTTCGGGTCACTGGAAGTCAGACAGATAGTCATCAATTGGCTGGGAGCCTGCTTTTCCACAGAAATACCGTTCTGAATCACTTCGGCTGGCAAACGGCTCTCCGCCAGTTTCACACGGTTCTGTATTTCTACGGCAGCCAAATCCGGGTCGGCAGACACGTCGAAAGTGACCGTAGCTGAAAATCCTCCGGAATTAGAACTGTTGGACTCCATGTACAGCATACCGGGAGTACCGTTTATCTCTTGCTCGATAGGGGTTGCCACCGCCTGCGAAACAGTCAATGCACTGGCTCCCGGATAGGAAGCACTGATTTTCACTACGGGAGGCGTTATCTGCGGATATTGGTCTACCGGCAGCATGGTCAGGCCAATGATACCGACAATTACAATCACAATCGATATCACCGCCGAGAATACCGGGCGGTCTATAAAGAAACTTACTTTCATAACATCATTACTTTGAAGGGTTGTTGTCCTTTGATTTATTCTCAGCCGGAGTAGTCTGCTTCGTTTCGGAAACAACCTGCTTGTTCAGAGAATCACTCGTCTGCTCTTCCTCCTTTTTAGGAACGGCAGCCTGGGCACGTACTTTCATACCCGGAGTCAGCTTGTGGAAACCTTCAGTCACAATTTGTTCTCCGGCAACCAGACCACGCTCAACCACCCAATTGTTGCCAAATTCAGGTCCCAGTTCAATGAAACGCTTTTCAACCGTAGAGTCCCGGCGCATCACAAAAATATATGCACCACCTTTCTCAATGGTAACCGCCTTTTGAGGAACGGCGACAGCATCCTCACGTACATCCAGCAATAGCTTAACCTTTGTAAACTGCCCCGGTAACAACACTTTGTTAGGGTTCGGCATTTCGGCACGCACGGAGAATGTTCCGGTCTGAGGGTCCACCTGAGGTTCGGCAAAATCCACATAGCCCTTATAAGGATAGACGGTATTATCCGCCAAAGTAATCGTAATGTTCGGCTGCCAGGAACGTGTAGAGTCCTGACGCCCTATATCGATATTCCGTTCCTTGCTTTTCAGGTAATCCAATGCCGTCATGCTGAAATCTACCAGAACCGTATCACTTTTCACAACCGTAGCCAGCAAGGACTTGCCTCCCGGTCCGACCAATGTTCCCAAATCCACATTTCTTTCACTGATATGTCCCGATAGCGGAGAACGGACCAACGTATATCCCAATTCCAATTCAGCCTGGTCCAAATCGGCCTGGCTCATCGCTACTGAGGCTTCTGCAGTCTCGTAAGCAGCCTGGGCATTGTCCAAATCCAGCTGGCTGGCAGCGTTCTGCGCATAGAGGGGGCGGATACGCTCCAAATCGCGCTTTGCCTTCAATGCCTGCGCTTCATCCTTCTTTAACTGTGCACGAGCTTTGTCAGCCTTTGCCCTATACTGGTCCTGGTTTATCACAAAAAGTACCTGGTTCTTGGTGACATATGTTCCTTCTGCGAAAAGCATATTCTCCAAATACCCTTCCACACGCGCACGTACCTCTACAAACTGCTGAGCGCGAATACGTCCCACGTACTCGCCATATATCTCCACATCTCCTTTTTCCGCAGATTCCACAATCACGGTAGGAGCTTCCGATTCCACCTTCTTAGGCCAAGTCAGAATAACGTAACCTGCCAACAATACCGCCATGCAGGCAACCATCATCAGCAACCTCTTCTTCTTTAGTTTCAATTCTTTTTTCGTAAAAAACTGTCTCATGCTTGTTTGTATATTAAATTTAACCCTGTTTCTTTCTATTAAAGCAAATCCGATGCCAATCTATCACCATCTCATCCATTACGTCTAACAAACTATATATCAAGCAGAAAAGCAGACGGCAGTTCTTTATTCATGGTGGCATCCTCCATTTTTCCCTGTGGAATGTGTCCACAGTTTGTGGAATAATTCCACAAAACCACTAAATTAAAAACACATAAAAACCCTTTTTTGCTCTACACTAACAAAGAAAAACATTATCTTTACCGAAAATAATTCAGATTATTCATTTTAAACGTAAAGATTATGGCAAGTAGAAAAGAACTAAAGAAGAATATAAACTATATTGCAGGTGAATTGTTCACAGAGTGTCTTGTAAACAGCTTATATGTGCCTGGAACAGACAAACAAAAAGCCGATGAACTGATGGCTGAAATTCTGAAAATGCAAGATGAATTCATAAGCCGCATCAGCCACACCGAGCCAGGAAATGTAAAAGGTTTCTACAAAAAACTTCGTGCTGACTTCAATGCAAAAGTAGACGAAATTATTGACGCAATGGGCAAACTGAAATAAGATGAAGAAAGCCTTTTATAGCTTCATTTATTATCGCCTGCTGGGCTGGAAGACAAACGTGACGGTGCCCGACTACGACAAATGTGTAATTTGTGCGGCACCCCATACTTCCAATTGGGACTTATTTATCGGTAAATTGTTTTATGGTGCCATCGGCCGCAAGACCAGTTTCATGATGAAAAAGGAATGGTTCTTTTTTCCTCTGGGACTGATATTCAAAGCCGTTGGCGGCATTCCGGTGAACCGGGGACGTAAATCTTCCTTAGTGGACCAAATGACAGAAAAGTTTGCAAACAGCAAGCATTTCCACCTGGCTATTACACCGGAAGGAACCCGTAAAGCCAATCCCAACTGGAAGAAAGGTTTTTATTACATAGCACTTAAAGCACAAGTGCCCATCATGCTTATCGGGATTGATTATCCTTCCAAGACCATCTCCTCTACCAAGGCTGTCATGCCTACCGGAGACATCGAAAAGGATATGCGCGAGATAAAACTGTACTTCAAGAACTTTAAAGGAAAAAATCCCGAAAATTTTGATTTAGGAAATATCTAATCAGGTATTAAGCATTAATGCCATGCGAATAAGCATCTTGCAAACAGACATCGTCTGGGAAAATAAACAAGAAAATCTCCGTCGTCTCCGCGAGAAGTTAGAAACTCTTCGTGGAACAACGGAACATTCTCCACCGGCTTTAGTATGGACACCGCCAGCTTGGCCGAACCCACAACGGGAGAAACCATAGCAACACTGCGCCAATGGTCCGAAGAGTACCGGCTTGCTCTTGCCGGCAGCTATATTGCCTGCGAAACAGCCTCGGAAGGCGGAAAGCCATCCTACTACAACCGCGCATTCTTCCTTACGCCCGAAGGCAATGCTTACTATTACGACAAACGCCACCTCTTCCGGATGGGGCACGAGACAGAACATTTCACCCCCGGCAACCGGCGTCCCATCATCCGATATCGCGGCTGGAATATACTGCTGCTTGTATGCTATGACCTTCGTTTCCCGGTCTGGAGCCGCAATACGAGCAATGAATACGACCTCCTGATTTACGTCGCCAACTGGCCCATTCCCCGCCGGAAAGTCTGGGACATCCTGCTGCAAGCGCGCGCGCTGGAAAACATCAGTTATGTCTGCGGTGTCAACCGTATCGGCAAGGACGGCAGAGACATTCCACACAGCGGAGGCAGTGTGGTCTACTCTCCGAAGGGGGAAGTGCTTGCCACTGTGCCCGACAACGAAGAGGCGATTGCCACCGCCTCCCTCAACCTTTCCTCCCTGCAGGAGTTCAGGCTAAAGTTTCCCGCTTGGAAAGATGCGGACGAGTTCGTTATTTCTTCAAATAATAGTTCACAGTAGTCACTACACGTACGCTTTTTATATAAGGAGTATAGGCATCGCGGTCACTTATGGAGAACTGCCCTTGCGAGGCATTGCGGATTTTCCCCAGTTCACTGTCCGAATCCTTGGCAAACTTCTCGGCTGCAGCACGAGCGTTCTTCGTGGCCTCCTCTATCATTCTGGGCTTCACTTCGTTGAGACCGGTGAATTCATAAGACACATTATATTTATAATCCCCTCCCGTGATGGCAATACCCTGCTTCAAGAGTTCAGCCTGCCCCGACATGAGCTTACGCACCCTATCCACATTCTTGGAAGTGACAGTGATGACAGACGTGGCATTATAACGATAGGCCACGTTGCGGTCAACGTAACGTTCGGCCTGCATATCAATCACTTCGGGCGGTGCAATACTGATTTCCTCCTTCTCAATACCGTTGTTTTCAAGGAAACTCACGACGGCAGCGTTTTTCTTCTCCATATTGGCATAAAGCAGTGCAGGGTCATTACCTATGTCTTTGTAGACAAGAGGCCAGACTACCTTGTCGGCAGGCACTTCCATTTCGGCCAGCCCTTTCACACTGACCACACGGTCCTTATTCACAAAATTGTTGATACCGCCTTTTACCATGATTCCCAACAAAAGCAGCCCCACGGCTATGATGGCTGCTTCTACTTTCCAGCTTTTCATACATTGATATTTTAGAGTTTATAAACACACACAAATATAACAAACCCAAACGACAAAAAGTGCGATGAATGGTCTATTTTTATATGATTATCCTCACTTATACCCCAAACGAACGAGACATTATACAAAATGCACCAAATCCTCTTTTTTAGAGTATTTAATGAAAATACCCAAAAGAAGGAGTACATCTTCTCCAAAAAGTACCTATTTTTGTCCTTCGAAACAATGTCAATCCTATGTTGACCCAACGTAAAATCCATACTCACGGTGGCGGTTGGCCGTGACTTTATGGAATGACCGAAGACACTTTCCGTACAACCGTCAAAACCCATATGAGATATGGGACGACCAGTATTTCTTAATTAATCTTCAGCAATATGCGGATGAACATTGTTTTTTGTATATTTGTTAAATCTTAGAAGCGACAAGCTTTAATCAATTTATTAATACCAATTAAGTTATGAAAACCAATCTTAGTTCTCAAATCACTCTCAACAGAGTCTCCCCCAGGTATTATAGGCCTGAGAATGCATTTGAAAGGTCGGTATTGACCCGACTGGAAAAAATCCCAACCGACATCTACGAATCGGCAGAGGAAGGCGCCAACCACGTTGCCTACGAAATAGCTCAACTTATTCGTGATAAACAGAAAGCCGGACGTTTCTGTGTATTGGCATTGCCGGGCGGTAATTCTCCCCGCAACGTATACTCAGCCCTTATCCGTATACATAAAGAGGAAGGCTTGAGTTTCCGCAACGTTATCATATTCAACCTTTACGAATATTATCCTCTTACATCAGATGCCATCAACAGCAACCTGAATGCCTTGAAGGAAATGTTCCTTGATCATGTAGATGTTGACAAGCAGAATATCTTTAGCCCGGACGGTACAATTCCTAAAGATACCATCTTTGAATATTGCCGCCTGTACGAGCAACGCATCGAAAGTTTCGGTGGATTGGATGCCGTATTACTGGGCATCGGGCGCGTAGGTAACATTGGTTTCAACGAACCGGGTTCCCGCCTGAACTCCACCACCCGTTTGATTTTACTGGACAACGATTCACGCAATGAAGCATCCAAAATGTTCGGTAGCATCGAAAGCACTCCGATCAGCTCCATAACAATGGGTGTTTCTACAATCCTGGCTGCCAAGAAAATCTATCTGATGGCATGGGGTGAAGACAAAGCCAAAATGGTAAAAGAGTGCGTAGAAGGTGCAGTAACGGATACCATTCCGGCATCTTTCCTGCAAACTCACAACAATGCTCATGTAGTTATCGACCTTTCTGCTGCCGGTAACCTGACACGTATTCACCGTCCGTGGCTAGTGACTTCCTGCGAATGGAACGACAAACTGATTCGTAGCGCCATCGTCTGGTTATGTCAACTGACAGGCAAGCCGATCTTGAAACTAACAAACAAGGATTACAATGAAAATGGTTTGAGCGAACTGCTGGCTCTGTTTGGTTCAGCATATAATGTGAATATCAAGATCTTCAACGATCTGCAACACACCATCACTGGATGGCCGGGCGGTAAACCAAATGCAGACGATACTTATCGTCCCGAACGTGCGAAACCGTATCCGAAACGTATCGTCGTATTCTCTCCGCATCCCGATGATGACGTAATCTCCATGGGTGGTACAATCCGCCGCTTGGTAGAACAAAAGCATGACGTACACGTGGCTTACGAAACTTCCGGTAACATTGCCGTAGGTGACGAAGAAGTAATCCGCTTCCTGCATTTCATCAATGGTTTCAACCAGATCTTCAATAATAGTGAAGACAAGGTAGTTGTTGATAAATATGCAGAAATCCGTAAATTCCTGAAAGAGAAGAAAGATGGTGACATCGATACACGTGACATCCTCACAATTAAGGGCTTGATACGACGTGGTGAAGCGCGCACTGCTTGTACGTACAATAATATCCCTCTGGATCATTGCCACTTCCTTGACTTGCCGTTCTACGAAACAGGTAGAATACAGAAAGGTCCGTTGACCGAAGCTGATGTGGAAATTGTGCGTAACCTGCTGCGTGAAGTGAAACCTCATCAAATATTCGTAGCCGGTGACCTCGCCGATCCACATGGAACACACCGTGTTTGCACAGATGCCGTATTTGCTGCTATCGATCTGGAAAAAGAAGAAGGTGCAAAATGGTTGAAAGATTGCCGTATTTGGATGTATCGTGGTGCGTGGGCCGAGTGGGAAATTGAAAACATTGAAATGGCAGTGCCCATCAGTCCGGAAGAACTGCGTGCAAAACGTAATTCAATCCTGAAGCACCAGTCTCAGATGGAAAGTGCACCATTCCTGGGCAACGACGAACGTTTGTTCTGGCAACGCAGTGAAGACCGTAACCGTGGTACCGCCGCATTGTATGACAATCTCGGTTTGGCATCTTACGAAGCAATGGAAGCATTCGTGGAATATATTCCGCTGTAAATGTTTGCTAAATAGAAAGAAAAAGGTTGCAATGTTTTGTCACTGCAACCTTTTTCCATTCTACATTTTCATTAATTTTATTTTCACGTCATCTCCATCTCATCAATATTTTCTTCATAACTATGATTTTGTTCCACAAGTCATTCAGAGAACATGGCAACAGTCCCTTTATATTCGCCTTCGGGCAATTTGATTTCTCTTTTATTTCCATTAAGGATCACTTCCATGGATGTTTCTGTCTGAGTTGGATCTGAACACTTTCCACTTTTTCTTATAAGTACGCAGAATAAAAAGCCCTTTTTTATTGCTTTCAAACTTTAGTTCACCGGATAAGGGAACACTTCCAGCTTCATACAATGCAAGTAAATATGTCTCTTTATTTAGTTGGACTGCCTGACATTGACTGGTATTACTAATTATTTTAAATGAAGATAAATCAAAGTGTTGTACTTCCTTAGGG
>OIDP01000467.1_pt1 | contig 17683 bp, 24 predicted proteins | sample 1581591 | NCBI WGS metagenome assembly OIDP01 (sample SAMEA3882552, study PRJEB24775) | human gut metagenome | biome: human-associated habitat; feature: intestine environment; material: feces | place: Netherlands | collected 2009/2010 | reverse complement strand
CAACACACTCTTTAACCTTTACTGCACGGAAATCTGACTTGCTGAATGTATCAAAGTCTACCATTTCCTCAAACAAAGGCTCAATCTTTACCTTAGAAAAATCAATCTTTTCAGGCTCTGCTTTCACTTCTTCAGTAGCCTTAGATTTTACATCATTTTTCTTATTTACATCATTCAGGGTCTTCATTGTCGGGAGCTTTTTCGCTCTTGCTGTAAAGGTCTGTAAGATGATTTGTATTTCTTTAAATCATTACAATATTTTCTTTAGCAAGCTGTACTAAAATAACCAAATTCGCAGCCTTTTTTGGTCATATATTAGTCATATTAAATTTTTTTGGTCAATTGCCTAGCCCTCAAATCAGAGGACTCTTTTCTATATTATACTGTTGTTTCTAAAACACATCCATGTTCTTGGCAAGTTTCTCCAAAGCCTCTCTAGTAACCTCCGGATTTGCCTCCGCATAAATGTTCATGGTTGTGCTGACATCAGCATGTCCCATTACTTCTTGAATAACTTTTACATTGGTTTCGTTTTCACAAAACCTTGAAGCAAATGTGTGTCTAAAAATGTGACATGAAAACCTGGGCAACATTATAGGTTCTCTCTTCTTTTTCTTTGCCTCTACCTCTTCTTCGGCATTATGAGTATCAACGATTCTTTTGATTGCACGATTTACTGCCTGCGGATTATGTGGATTTCCAAACCGATTAGTAAATATAAAGTTTGTCATTCCATCAACCTCTGCAACACAAAAACCTTCTTCCTGCTGACGCTGGTATTCAGACTTGAGCACTTCATACACCGGTCCCATCATTGGAATTATCCTTATTCCTGCTTCTGTTTTAGGTTCTGAAACCCTAAACTCACACTTGAATGAATTGTCAGATCTTGTGTAATAAGTAAGACTATGGTTAATATTGATTGTTCGTTTCTTCATATCAACATCGTCCCATCTGATGCCTATTGCCTCCCCGATTCTGCATCCAGTTCCAAGCAGAAATACAAAAAACGGATACCAGTGGAAGAAAAACGGATTCTTTGCAACATAATCAATAAACTCTCTCTGCTGCTCTACTGTCAGTGCTCTTCGACTCTTTCTAGCGCCACCATTTCTTTTTTTCACCTCGGCATAAGCTCCATCTACAGGATTTCTTCTTATTATATCATCTCGTACTGCCAGCTCAAATGTAGGTCGCAATACAGTATTGATACTCTCCAAAGTATTTACCTGCAATCCTTTGTTCGTAATCAAATCCGTATAGAAAAATAAGACATCAGAATACTTCACATCCTTAATCTTTTTCTTTCCGAACGTATCTCTGATAAAATGATCCCACGTATATAAGTAATTTGCCTTTGTAGTGCTTCGCAATTCCGTCTTGGTAGAAATATATCTATCAAACAAAAAATTTACATCTGCACTTCCAGCAACATATACATTTAACCCGTCCATCTGGTCACGAACAAGTTCGTCTTCTTTCTGCCTAAGTGTTACAAGAGATTTCGCATATATCGTCCTTTGTTTTCCCAATGGATCAGTATAAATATATGAATACCTGCCATCAGTTTTACGATAATGCTCTCCTTTTCGTAATACTCTTCCTTTACCATCTTTTCTACAAGCCATCTTTTCTCCTTTCTCAAAAAGAAAAGAGCCTGCATTACTTCTGGTCAGCCATTAGTTTCTCTAACACTGCCATTTTAACTACTTGCGTCATAGTCATGTTATGATTTTTGGTGTATTCAAGCAGCAATTCATGTTCTTCACCATTCAGTCTGATTGTAATCCTCTTATCAGCAGGATTTTCAGCCCTTGGTCGTCCCATCTTTGCCAATATATCACCTCCATCTGAACATAGTATACTTTATGTCAGACATAAAGTCAAGTATATTAATGCAAACTCTTTCATATTCTTTTCAATTTATTTGTAGAATTCCTCGGCAGTACCGGATAATTTCTGTTAGCTGTAACCATGTATGAAACTTTCATACTCTTCTTGCACTTCTTACAATAAAAATCTATAACTTTTAACTCTTTGTTCAATTCAGTTCGCTCCTTATTCATACAAAATCATCAATCTACAATTCTGTACTCGTAAAGGAAAGGGAAATCACCTTTGCAAGCCTGTTGCCGGGAGTTCCGATGAATGTCTGCACATTCCCCGGCTTTGCTGATCTAAAGCCAACTGATATGAATTGTGCTGTCAGCACACAATCACATCAGGCTCCGGCTCTTTCCATAAACCACATATTGTTATCTTCATAGAAAAGGAATATTTCCTTTCCATTTACCACACAGGTATAACGCTCTCCAACGCCGCCAGCCCTTGTACTGGCTGCTCTGCGCTTGTCTTTTACTCGTGTAATCTCATACTTTCTGCCATCTTCCCACGTTATCTCTTTGGGAATGAGCAGTCCGTCCTTTGAAAACTCTGCAAGTACATCAACATATACCTTATTGCTCAATGTAATCACCTTCCTTACAAGATTGCTATTGCTCTGGAAGCATCCATCTTCCTTGCTATATAGCCTTTTTCTTCTAATATTTTCAGATGTGCATAAACACTTGAAGTCGATGCCACCCCTACCATCTTGCATATCTCCCTGATAGTAGGAGCATAACCATTAACTCTCTGATATTGCATAATGCTTTCATACACATTCTGCTGCTTCTCCGTCAATGGTGCTCTGTCTACCAGATCAATTCTTGCTGCTTCACTCATGTTCCGCCTCCCTCTTTATCCAAAATACCCATGTGGATGTACTGTGTGTTCTTCTTTTGCATTGACTGCCGACAGAATCCTGTCCCGGTACATGAGTCCCCTCTGGATACTGTAAAATCCAAATCTTCTGCGTATCTCATCAACCGCTGAATCCATCTTCATCTGCTTTTCACGCTTCTCCACACTTGAGAACAAATCAATCTGTTCCCAATAATTATCTGTCACTAAATCTGCACCTCGGACACCAACACTGCGGATTGGTTTGCTCCAGTTATAGTTTTCCTTAAATATCTGATAAGCATATGCAGCTATCTCTCCGGTGATATTCGTTGCATGGTCAATCTTTTTCTGACGGGTAAAAGAGAATAGCTCATTATCCCTGACACTTATCTCAACCACTCTGCACCGGAATCCATTCTCACGAAGTCTTGCTGCAACACTCTCAGCCAGAATATAAAGAACAATCTTTACATCCTCATCGCATACTAAATCCTTTGGTGTCGTTGTGCTGTTTCCCACCGATTTAATTGGAGCGTGGGTATTCTCCAGCTTGACAGGTGAATCATCATAGCCATTAGCAAACGACCATAAGATACTGCCCATCTTTCCAAGGTGACTGTTAAGCACATCTTCATCTGCTCTTGCAAGATCACCTATGGTTTTGATACCAAATAATGCAAGCTTTCTGTTCGTACTTTTGCCAACGTATAGAAGATCTGCCACCGGAAGTGACCATGCCTTCTGCTTAAACTCACTCTTATACATAGTAGTTATTGCATCCGGCTTCTTATAATCTGAACCAAGCTTTGCAAATATCTTATTGAAAGAAACACCAACACTCACTGTGATGCCAAGCTCTGACTTCATTCTCCTGCTGATTTCCTGTGCGATAAGCAATCCATCCCCTTTAAGGGAACTGCTCCCTGTCACATCAAGCCAGCACTCATCAATCCCATATGGCTCCTGCCTGTCCGTATATTCTTCATATATCTCATGTGCCATTCTTGAGAACCGAAGATATAAGTCCATTCTTGGTGATACAAATGTTATGTCAGGGCAGACCTGCTTTGCCTGCCAGAGTGCCATTCCTGTTTTCACACCGTACTTCTTAGCAATATAGTCGGCTGTTAAGACAATCCCATGTCTTGCCTCCGGGTCACCGCCTACTGCCAGTGGCTTTCCTGCAAGCTCCGGATGATGCAGGTGCTCAATCGAAGCATAGCAACAGTTGATATCTGAATGAAGTATTACCCTGTCTGCCATCTGCATCACCTCCTGCATTTAATCTGTCACTACCATAACCTTTAGTCCAAGTATATGAGTAATGTTTCTTACAGGGCATAGTATAACCCCAAGAATAATCGACTGTCAACGGACATATGTGTCCTTTTTCTCATTATATTGGATTTTTAACTTGAATAATTGGCACTATTGCTATATACTATGGAGTGAAAAGAGACATTTGAAATCAACAAAACGAAAGAAAAGAGGCGTATGTATGTACTCAATCGGAGAAATCATTTCAACATATAGAAAAAAGAAAGGCTTGCTCCAGCAGGATCTCGCTGATGAACTGGCAAAGGAAGGCATTACCATTTCCTATAAAGCCATATCCAACTGGGAGAGAAATCTTGCTGAGCCGAGCGTTACCATATTTTACAAAGTGTGTAGAATCCTTGGTATTACTAACATGTATGAAGCATATTTTGGAGTAAATCCTGCCGATCCTTTCTCATCACTTACTGATGCAGGCAGGGAAAAGGCTATGGATTATATCAATCTGCTCCATGCATCCGGAATGTATGAAAAGCAGACTGCTAAGATAATTCCATTCCGTAGCATTGATATTTTTGAAAATGCCGTATCAGCCGGAACCGGTAACTTCCTTGTAGACGGACCGAAAGAGACTGTACGCATAGATGAATCTATCCTGCCGGAAGATACTACTTTCGGTGTACGCATTAGTGGTGACAGTATGGAACCTGAATTCCACGATGGTCAGATTGCATGGGTATTACAGCAGGAATCTGTTGCTAATGGAGAAATCGGCATCTTCGCTCTAAACGGAGAAGCCTATATTAAAAAATTGCAAAACGATACAGACGGAATCTTCCTTATCTCGCTTAATGAAAAGTATGCACCTATCAAGGTTAGTGAAAATGACCGCTTAGACATATTTGGAAAAGTTCTTGGAAAATCTGATGCTTCTGCTATTACAGGACATTACCGATAAAATTGCAAGTCCTTTTTATCGGACACATCATTTTGCATAATTGACAATAAGAAAATTCTATAGAACTGAAAGAAGGGATTTTTATGGCGGTTACCAATAATATCCGAGAAATCCGAGAACAGCGTGGCATTTACCAAGATGACCTTGCCGCTGCTATCGGATTCAGCACCAAAACTGTCGGCAGGATAGAACGTGGGGACAGCACCCCATCTGCCGAGTTTATGTTGCGAATATCAAAGTACTTTAATATGCTGGTGGAAGATGTATTCCATGTGGAAGATTGAGTCGGAGTAGCAATCCGGCTCTCCTTCTATTTTGGACAGCTTTTCATGTCCTTATCAACAACAACGATAAAATGCCACACAGTTATTAACAACCATGTGACATTTATACTCTTAATACAATTTTGCACCTGCTGGGATTGCGTCATCTAACATTACCAGATTCAGTTTTTCTTCTCCATTTACATTGTGAATAGCTGAAAGTAACATACCACAAGAGTCAATTCCCATCATAGAACGTGGTGGAAGATTTACGATTGCCAATAATGTCTTTCCAACAAGTTCCTCCGGCTCGTAAAATGCATGTACTCCTGAAAGAATAGTTCTTTCATTCTCTGTACCATCATCAAGTGTAAATCTAAGAAGTTTCTTACTCTTAGGTACTGCCTCACAATTTTTTACCTTTACAACACGGAAGTCTGACTTTGAGAATGTATCAAAATCAACCTGCTCCTCAAATAAAGGCTCTATTTCAATACCTGTATTATTTTCAACAACTGCTGCCACTTCTTCTGTTACTACTACTTCATTGTTATCCATTTGGTTAATCTCCTTTTCTTCATTTCTCACAATATATTATATCGACAAAAACAAAATCATCAACAGATATACTAGACATTTCATTTCTATTATTCATATATCTTATCCACCTCAGCCTCATATACCGCCTCAGTATGAGCATCAAACAACACCCACTCGACTAAATCAAAGCTGTCCGGATTATCTTGCAGGAATCTATTAACTATCTTTACTGCAACCTTTGCTGCCAGTTCTACAGGAAATGCATACACACCAGTTGATATAGATGGAAATGCAATTTTTCTGATTCCATTCTCTAATGCAAGTTTCATCGAATTAAAATAACAGCTTGCCAAAAGTTCCTCTTCCTTATCCCTACCTCCATACCATATCGGTCCAACTGTATGTATTACATAATCACAAGGCAGATTATATGCTTTTGTAATCTTTGCTTCGCCAGTTTCACATCCATGAAGCGTCCTGCACTCCGCTAATAGCTCTGGTCCTGCAGCACGATGAATAGCTCCATCTACACCTCCACCACCAAGCAGAGAATTATTTGCGGCATTAACGATTACCTGCACATCTGTTATCTTTGTTATGTCGCCTCTTATAGTTTTTATTATATACATCTTATTGCTCCTCTTCTAAAGCCTGCCAGGGTTCCAGTCCCATTTCTTCCCAAGTTACTCCATATGGTGCTCCACCGGAAGTATATCCTGCAATATAGAAAAATGTGTCATCCCGACAAGTATTATTTTCTACTGCATGATTTTTCATAGCCTGCCTTTTTGCTCTCCGCTGTTTTCTTTTCAATTTCAAAACAGCAGCCTTTTCTTCTGGAGTTTTCTTTCGCTTTCTCATATTCAGTTTTTCAAGAGTAATACCATTCTGAATATCTCGTAATATACGCTCCTCATAGCCTACTTCTCGCTTATCTACAATTCTGCCAAACTCTTCATACTCTGTTTTAGGAGCAAGTGCCTGTACTGTTGCATATAGTTTTCTGCAAATACTGCTCTTTTCGGAAGCATTTGGCATTCTATGATTCTCAAGATAAAACCTTATATACATGCTATAAGTTTTATCAGCAATAGCACTCTTCTGTTTTTGCTTTAAATCTTGATAGCTTCTATCTATTCTTCCCATTGAAATATCCTCACACAACCATAAAGATTTGACAGCATTTTATATCACAATACGTCTGAATCACCATTTGCCGCAGAAATATAATCTGTCAAAAGCGTATTGTTCAATGTGCTTCCAACAATATTTGAGAGACTTACTTGTGCATCAGCTTTAATTTCACCAGATAGAGCTTTCAATCTGCTCCATCTGTAACACCTCCAATCTTGCATTAACTGAAGAAGTCGAAACTATCTACAGCAAATGCAATATCGATATGGAATTCTTCCTTCTGTGGTGGAACCTCATTACTTTCTTCCACAATATTCAAATAATAGCTTTCTGTCTTACTGTATGCTTGTGACTTCAAATTAAAGCTACAACGGAAAGTTCTGTCCTGTCCATCCGTGCTTACCTTATCCGCAATAATCTTCTGTGTGTCACTAATCTGCACACCATTTGAATCTGTAAAATACAGCAGATAATTTGCCTGACTTCTGTTATCACTTACCGCATCCTTCTGATAGAAATTCAGAATGAATGACATATTTACAATCTTTCTGTTAGCAGAAAGAAGGTTTAATTCAACAGGCTTTGTATCATACTTTCCAGCATTTCTCCTATAAGCCTTAGACTTTGTGCTGACAGGTGTGTAATCCACAACAGGAACAAAGATTTATGATATTGCACGATATGTGGAAGAAGAACTGAATCTTTATAAGAGATTCAAGAAAATCGACATCAGCTACCTTGCTGAAACAGAATGTTTCCCATGTATTAATGAGTGCATTTTAACAGAAATTATGACGGAGATTGGTGACCATATCTTCCGTGTGGAAGTTATCGAGGCTATGGTTGAAAAAAGACGTACCATGGTTTGGTATGACAGAGTGGCCAATCATTATGATGGTATCTTGCAGGTTGCCAATATGCAGGTATTCTTCCAAGAGCATTCTAATGGATTCCACACAGTTGAGGCAAAACAGGTCTGGAAGGAATACACGGAAGAATATTATAAGATGGACACCTACTACAGAATGTATCATGGTGCCTTCGCAAAAAGTCTAACTATATCATACCCATTGCTTGATGATTTGTATAAGCACGTTACAGAAGTGGTAGAGGGACTATATAAGAACTGGTTCTTTAATTCTCTTTCAAGCTTTTCTTCTGGAGATACAAACCTGCGTTTCTTATGCTTATCTCTTTTTTCACCTGTTCCCACCAGAGCTCTCCTCCCTTCCAAGGAGTGATTGCTCTCTTATCTGTTCCATTGTCCTGTCCGACTCTCCTGCCGTCCTAGCTAACGAATACAATACGATAAGAACAATAATTATTAATGCTATGCTAAATCCCATCACCACTTTATCCTCCTTCAAATTAGTTGCCATATAGACAGAATTTGAATTTGGAAGTGATATAGTCTACATGGCTATGCTTAACGCTAAGCATGTAGGTACACGCCAGTCTTCTAGACTCCTATATCGCCCCGTGTACAAAGAGGTGTTCTCACCTCCGGGAGTTACAGACGAGCCACAAAATGTGTTTCACGACGCCCTTCTGAATTATCAGAAGCACTATCTCCTCTTTTAGCCTTTTGAGGATAAGGACGAACTTCTCGCCCTCTGTGGTTAATTATCCTTACGCAACATGCCGATTCCTTTTACCAAATTTCCATCCAGCTTCTCGCCCTTCATCTTTCGATCCATCAGACTACTAATATGATAGCTGTGACTTTCATCCTCCATGTACATGCCCCGTAATTTTACTACCTACAGAAATTCTGTAGTGCAAACTACTTTGCAAATCTGTAACTGATTATTAAATTGTTCATCCCAAGTTTTTCTTGGAATGTCCATATATTACATTAGTTTCTATAATGCCGAAAGTGACAATCACGGGTCTTTTTTATCAAAACAGGTACTATTGTGGTCTTTTTTATCTTCGCTTGACAATTTATTCCAAATATGTTTGGGCAATGGTCTTGTTGGTTCCTTAAATTTCTCCAAATACATTTCAAAAATATCTGTATTAATCAATGCTGAATTTCCAACCTTATATACTGCCCCTGCTTCTGAAGCCAAAACCATAATCCTTGATTTACTTATGCCATAAATAATGGCTCCCTCAGTAGCATTTACATATTTTTTCATAATGTCTTTTGTATCTGAATAGAACTTATATGAGTTACTCATTCAATTCACCTTCTTCCTGTCCGTATAACGGCTCTTTCAAAGGTCTTACAGGTTGTCTGAATTGCTCCATGTAATTATCAAATATTTCTAAATTAACCAGTACAGTCCCTCCTGTCCCCTCATTTATTTTATATGTAGCACCTGCTGCTCTAGCCAGCTCGATAAACCTATGCCTTCCAATACTGTATATAATTGAAGCTTCTCCAATTCTCGCAAACTTTTTGATTATCTGCTTATTTGTTCCCGGCACTTTATATATGTGTTTCATAAACTCATCAAACCTTTCCTTTTTTACCAAATGAATACGGGTAAGCTTGTATAAAGAACTTGCAGCCTTAGCTATATATTCAGTTTCCTCAACACTAAATCCATATTCATGAGCCACCTCTTCGACCCTTATGTATCTTTTTATTACCTCCCCACCATGAAGATAAGCCCTAACATCCGGCTGTAATTGTGTTACCATCCTTTTCACCTACTTATAAAATTCATCATCAACTATATGGAATGTCTCAATGTACTCATCAAATATTTTTAAATTCACAAGTACTAACTGTCCTAACTTATAGATTGCTTTGGCATCCTTAGCCATTTGCATAAACTTTGATACGCTCATATGATACATTTCTGCTCCTTCGCTATATCTTACAAACTTTGTATTACCATTCTTCTTAAATTCCTGATATGCCTTTGTGTGTTCCATGCTATTCTCCTTTCGGTATTTCAATTGTTCCTATAACGCAAAAAGAGGACATCTTCTAAATTTCTTTAGAAAATGTCCTCTAAGTAATACAATCTTTAATTTTTCAGACTAAGCAATCTGTACTAACCTGTACTAATCTTTTTTTGACTATGCCAAAAATTGGTCAAATCTTGGTCAAAACCCCTTGACCAACTATATATTTTAGTACATCCACGCTCTGAAACCATTGATTTTCCTGCATTCCTACTTATCAATAGACTTCATCGTCGGGAACAGCAATACGTCACGGATTGCCGGTGAATCTGTCAACAGCATAACCAGGCGGTCGATTCCATATCCGATTCCACCGGTAGGTGGCATACCGATTTCCAGTGCGTTCAAGAAATCTTCGTCGGTATGGTTTGCTTCCTCATCACCGGCTTCGAATGCGGCATCCTGTGCTGCAAAACGCTCACGCTGGTCAATCGGGTCATTTAACTCGGAATATGCATTACACATTTCCCATGTATTGATAAATAATTCAAAACGTTCTACCTTGGTTGGGTCAGACGGTTTCTTCTTGGTAAGCGGAGAAATTGCTACCGGATGATCCATGATAAAGGTCGGCTGAATCAGTTCTTTCTCACAGAATTCTTCGAAGAAGAGGTTGATGATATCACCCTTGGTATGACGCTCTTCGAATTCAATGTGATGTTCTCTTGCCAGCGCCTTTGCTGCTTCATCATCTGCTACGGTATCAAAATCGATGCCGGCATATTTCTTGATGGCATCATTCATGGTCAGACGCTCAAAAGGCTTTCCAAGGTCGATTTCAATGCCATTGTAAGTAATCTTTGTAGTGCCGCATACTTTTTCTGCAAGATAACGGAACATGCTCTCGGTAAGTTCCATCATGCCTTCATAATCGGTGTATGCCTGGTATAACTCCATCAATGTAAATTCCGGATTATGGCGGGTATCAACACCTTCGTTACGGAATACCCGTCCGATTTCGTAAACACGCTCCAAGCCACCAACAATCAGTCTCTTTAAGTATAACTCAAGAGAAATACGGAGTTTTACATCTTCATTTAATGCATTGTAATGTGTTTCAAACGGTCTTGCGGCTGCTCCACCTGCATTGGAAACCAGCATCGGAGTCTCAACTTCCATGAAGTCACGTCCAGCTAAGAAATTACGGATTTCCTTGATAATCTGGGAACGTTTGATGAAAGTCTGCTTGGATTCCTGATTCATGATAAGGTCTACATAACGCTGACGATATCTGGTATCGGTATCAGTAAGTCCGTGGAACTTCTCCGGTAAAATCTGTAAGCTCTTGGATAATAAAGTTACCTCAGATGCATGGATAGAGATTTCTCCGGTCTTGGTCTTAAATACTTTTCCTTTGATTCCTAAAATATCTCCGATATCATATTTCTTGAAATCTTTATAAGAATCTTCTCCGATTTCGTCTCTTGCGACATATGCCTGGATGCTTCCCTTTAAATCCTGTACATTACAGAAAGAAGCTTTTCCCATCACACGTTTGAACATCATACGACCTGCGATAGATACCTCTTTTCCCTCAAAAGCATCAAAGTCGTCTTTGATATCTGTGCTGTGGTTTGTTACATCATATTTGGTTATCTGGAACGGATCTTTTCCATTTTCCTGAAGTTCTTTTAACTTATCACGGCGCACCTTGATTAACTGGTTAATATCCTGTTCCTGTACGTTCTTCTGTTCCGCCATCTTTGTTCTCCTAATCTATTAGTTTGATCTGTGGATTCCTAATACTTTATATTTTAAGTTACCCATCTGGGTCTCAACTTCTACTACGTCACCAACGCCGGCACCGATTAATGCTTTACCAACCGGAGACTCGTTGGAAATCTTTCCCTTTAAGCTGTTTGCCTCTGTAGAACCAACAATTTTATATTCCAGTTCCTCATCGAATTCCATATCAAGGATTTTTACCTGACATCCGATGTTAATCTTGTCTAAATCAACTTCTTCTTCTACTACGACTTCTGCATTCTTTAAGATTTTCTCAATCTGTTCGATTCTTGCTTCGATATCACGCTGCTCATCTTTTGCTGCATCATACTCAGCGTTCTCAGATAAGTCTCCCTGCTCTCTTGCTTCTTTAATCTTCTGTGCAACTTCTTTTCTTCTGACCACTTTCAGATTCTGTAACTCGTCTTCCAGTTTCTGTAAACCCTGATAGGTCAAAATGTTTTTCTTATCCATGCTTATTAGCCCTTCCTTTTATAGATTTTCTATTCTGCATAAAATTCTCGCTCTAATCGATCTGAAACCGCTTCACAGCCTGTAAAACCGGTTCCCTTAACAATCATAATATTATACCCAATAGGTACTTCAATGTCAAGATTTGCCCGCTGATACCAGTTCCTTTTATAAATGGAAATATAGATACTTTTTTCCGATAGAAATTCTTCCCGGATTCTTCCGTCAGCTTCAAAATCCAGTATCAGTCTGCCCTCTTCCTGGCCGGTTCCCTTTTGCATTGCCTTTTTCTTCTTCTCAAGCACTTCTACAATCAGTCCCATCTCTTCATAAAGATAATCCATTTCCTTCCGGTGACATTCCGGCCGACCGGTGCAAAGCGTATATGCATTAAGTCCCGGATAAAGCTGTTGGAGCATATACTGTTCTTCCTCCTGTCTTAGATATGCGCCATCTTCCGCATCAATGACAAATAGCCGCATGTCCCGGTAGGAAATGCCTTTCTGCTCTAATACTGCTTCGATTATTTTCCGAAAAAATGCATTGCAGGGAAAATAAATTTCTTTTTCAATCAGGTCATCCTGATGGCTATTCCTGTTTTCTGATTGCAGATTGCTTTTATTCCTGCGTAAAAGACTTTTTAATTTTTTCCACCATTTCATGCTTCATTATATGATGCAAAGGTTTCTAATAATTCCTCCAGCTGTTCGTAAGTCTCCACTTCATTGAGCAGGCTTCGAAGCCTGGATGCATGCTTGTAGCCGCCGGTGTACCAGGCTGCGTGCTTACGCATTTCCCGCATTCCGGTAAATTCGCCCTTAAAGGCAATCTGCATCTTTGCATGACGCAGCACCATATCCACCATTTCTTTGGCGGATGGCTTCGGCAGTTCTTCCCCCGTTTCTAAGAAATGGTTAATCTGTGCAAATATCCATGGATTTCCCTGTGCTCCCCTTGCTATCATCAGCCCGTCACAGCCGGTTTCCTGCTGCATCCGATATGCATCCTGCGGTGTAAAAATATCACCGTTTCCGATGACCGGAATCTTTACTGCTTCTTTCACTTTCCGGATAATCTCCCAGTCCGCTTTGCCGGAATAATACTGTTCCCTGGTCCGTCCATGCACCGCAATGGCAGCTGCCCCGGACTCTTCCGCAATATGTGCCATCTCTACTGCATTGACATGGGCTTCATCAAAGCCCTTTCTGATTTTTACCGTCAGAGGCTTCTTTATGGCTTTCGCTGTCTTTTCGATGATTTCACCTGCCAGAATCGGATTTTTCATCAGTGCAGAGCCGTCACCATTATTGACTACCTTTGGCACCGGACATCCCATATTGATGTCAAGAATATCAAACGGTCGATGTTCGATACGCTTTGCCATCTCGCTCATAATTTCCGGGTCGGAGCCAAAAAGCTGCAGGGAAACCGGATGTTCCCGCTCATCAATGGCAAGGAGGCTCTCGGTATTCTTATTATTATAATAAATGCCTTTAGCACTGACCATTTCCATGCAGATAAGTCCTGCTCCCTGCTCTTTGCAAAGTACACGAAATGGCAGGTCTGTTACCCCTGCCATTGGTGCTAATATCAAATTATTATCAAGTGTTACATTTCCTATTGTCAGTTTCATCGTTTCTGTTTTGCGTAAATAAGACGCATTCCTTCTAATGTCAGTGTCGGATTGTAGTACTGAATATATTTTGTCTCATTTGCGATGATTTTACCCAGTCCGCCGGTTGCAACTACTTTTACATCCTTAAGTCCGGATTCTTTTATCATATTTTTTACAATATATTCTGTCTGTCCAATCTGTCCGAATATCAGTCCTGCCTGCATACTGCTGATGGTTTCTCTTGCAAGAATGGTAGACGGTTTCTTAATCTCGATTTCCGGAAGCTTCGCCGCATCTTCCCAGAGTGCCTTTGCAGAAATGCGGATTCCCGGTGAAGTTACTCCTGCGAAGAAATCTCCATTTCCATTGACGAAGTCATAGGTGGTTGCTGTACCATAGTCGATTACGACAACCGGTCCGCCATAAAGCTCATATGCACCTACAGCATCTACGATTCTGTCTGCACCAATCTGTGCCGGATTCTCGGATGTGATACGGATTCCTGTCTTCACGCCCGGCTCCACCACCATTGGCTGAATCCCAAAATATTTAATCATTCCACTGCAGAGGGAGTGCATCACATTTGGTACTACCGATGAAATGATGGCATCCTTGATTTCATTATGGGAAATCTCGTTATGCTCTAATAAATCAATGATTGTAATACCGTATTCATCAGAAGTTCTCTGCATTTTTGTTGTCATACGAAATGTTGTAACTAATTTTTCCTTATCAAACACCCCGATGGTAATGTTGGTATTTCCTACGTCAATTGCCAGTAACATATTAGTCCTCCTTATCCTCTGTGAATTCTTCTCCCAGGAAAAATACACGGTAATACATTTCAAGCGATTCAAAGAGCTCTGTCTTTTCCCGCTGCATCTGTTTGATTTTTAACACACTGCCGATTTCATCATAAAAGAAATCTCCATCCTCACATTCCGTCCGGAAATTAAGATTTCCCTCTTTGTCAAATATAAGCTGCAGTGTTCCTCCGATATCCTCTGTATACAGTACACAAAGAATATTCAAATCCTCTTTGATTCCCTCCGGAAGTCCGTTAAACAACGGATTCAGATAGAATTTCTTGGTATAAGCGCTGGAACCGCATAAAACGATTTCTTCCTGCTCCATATATTCATACTCCTTTTTTTATTTATGCCTTTTTTATATCTGGTAAATGTGGCTTTTCCTGTCTATCCTATAAACATCTATCTCTATGCATATCTATACATATCCATAAATCCCGCGGACAGATACTTCCCCGGAAGACACCAGTTTTCTTGCTTCCCAGGTATCCACGATTAATTCGCCCCGGTCGGTAATGCCCTGTGCCACTCCATCAAATGGCTCTTTCGGGTCTAACACTCTTACCTTCTGCCCTTTATTGGCAAGGCTTGCATCGTATTCCTTCCGCAGATCCCGTAAATCCTGATATGCCATAAACCGGTCATAATAATGCTCGAATTCTTCCCAGACAGCTTCTATTAATGCTGCACGGTTTACCCGTTTTCCACTTTGTAACAGAAGTGAGGTGGCATTCTGCGCAATTTCTTCCGGGAAACTTTCATTATTCACATTGATACCAATGCCTACCACAATATGGTTTACATAATCCATCTGTGCACTCATTTCCGTCAGGATTCCTACTACCTTCTTACCATTGATGACAATATCATTTGGCCACTTTATCTTTGCTTCCATACCGGTGCAGCGGGTAATGCCCTTTGCCACCGCCATAGCTGCCACCAGTGTCAGCATGGATGCATTGGAAGGATTCAGCTCCGGTTTTAAAATCAGTGTCATAAAGATTCCGGTTCCCGGCAGGGAACTCCAGCCTCTTCCACGTCTTCCTTTTCCGGCATCCTGCTGGTCTGCCACCACAAGGGTTCCATGCTCTGCACCCTCTTCTGCAAGACGGCTGGCTCTTACATTAGTAGAATCTGTTTCATCATAATAATAGATTTTTTTCCCAATCCAATCTGTTTTACGGATACTGCTCAATTCATTTTCGCTTAAGATATCCGGTGTGCCTACAATCCGGTAGCCCCGGTTCTGCACCGCTTCAATTTCATAGCCATCCTTTTTCAACTGATTGATTGCCTTCCACACTGCGGTTCTTGATACACCAAAGCGTTCACAAAGCTCCTGTCCGGAAACATAACCTTCCGCTTCCCGCAATGCTGCAAGTATTTTTGCTTTCATAGGTTCTTATTCTCCTAAAGTTGCAAGCATAACTGCCTTAATCGTATGCATACGATTCTCTGCTTCATCAAATACGATGGACTTCTCACTTTCGAATACTTCATCGGTTACTTCCAGCTCGGAGTATCCGAATTTCTCATAGACATCCTGTCCAATCCTGGTCTTAAGGTCATGGAATGCCGGGAGACAATGCATAAACAATGCCTGCTCTCCTGCGTTATCCATCAGCTTCTTATTTACCTGATATGGCATCAGGTCTGTAATACGCTCTTTCCATACCTCTTCCGGCTCACCCATGGATACCCACACATCAGTATAGACAATGTCTGCACCCCTGGTTCCTTCCATGGCATCCTCTGTTAAGGTAATGGTTCCGCCTGTGCGGGATGCCACATCTTCACAATATGTAACCAGCTTTGGATCCGGGAAATACTTCTTATTAGTACAAGCCACAAAATGCATTCCCAGTTTTGCACATGTTACCATCAGGGAATTTCCCATATTATAACGGGCATCTCCCATATATGCCAGCTTTACGCCCTTTAATCTGCCAAGATGCTCGCGGATGGTTAACATATCTGCTAACATCTGGGTCGGATGAAATTCATTGGTCAGTCCGTTCCATACCGGAACGCCTGCATATTTTGCCAGTTCTTCTACGATATCCTGTCCATAGCCACGATATTCGATTCCGTCAAACATACGTCCCAAAACTCTTGCGGTATCCGGAATGCTCTCTTTCTTTCCAATCTGGGAACCTGACGGGTCAAGGTAAGTTACGTGCATGCCAAGGTCATGGGCTGCCACTTCAAATGAGCAGCGGGTTCTGGTACTGGTTTTTTCAAAAATCAGGGCAATGTTTTTGCCAATCAGGCTGTCATGCAGAATACCCTGTTTCTTCTTTGCTTTCAGGTCTGCTGCCAGATCTATCATATAGAGGATTTCTTCTGGTTCAAAATCCATCAATTTTAAGAAATTACGTCCTTTTAAATTCATTGCTTTTTCCTCTTTTCTTCTTACTCTTTGATACAAAACGGGCTGTCCTACATAGATGTGGCAGCCCGATTTCATTTTAGGTTTATGGTTTCCTTTTTAATTATTTATCTCCGGCAACCTCTGTAATTGATTTTACCAGTCCTGCAACGCCCTGTATCTCAGATGGAATGATAATCTTTGTTGCCTTTCCGTCCGCAGCCTTTGCAAAAGCTTCCAGGCTCTTAAGCTGTAATACAGCATCGTCCGGTGCTGCTTCTTTCAAGAAACGAAGTCCGTCTGCATTTGCCTGCTGAATCTTTAAGATTGCTTCTGCCTGACCTTCTGCTTCTTTTACGGTTGCTTCCTTCTGTGCCTCTGCACGTAAAATTGCTGCAGTCTTCTCTGCCTCTGCATCTAAGATTGCTGATTCTTTCTTACCTTCTGCTACAAGAATCGTAGATTTCTTCTCACCTTCTGCACGAAGAATTGCTTCACGTCTTTCACGCTCTGCCTTCATCTGTTTCTCCATGGCATCCTGAATTGCCTTTGGTGGGATGATATTCTTTAACTCTACACGGTTTACCTTGATTCCCCATGGGTCTGTTGCCACATCCAGGGAAGCTCTCATCTTGGTATTGATGGTCTCTCTTGAAGTAAGGGTCTCATCTAATTCCAAATCACCAATGATATTACGAAGTGTGGTTGCTGTCAGATTTTCGATTGCCATAATCGGATTTTCAACACCGTAAGCAAATAACTTCGGGTCTGTAATCTGAAAATATACAACGGTGTCAATCTGCATGGTTACATTATCTTTGGTAATTACCGGCTGTGGTGGGAAATCAACCACCTGCTCTTTTAAAAGAACTCTTTTTGCGA
>OIDP01000455.1_pt1 | contig 17912 bp, 14 predicted proteins | sample 1581591 | NCBI WGS metagenome assembly OIDP01 (sample SAMEA3882552, study PRJEB24775) | human gut metagenome | biome: human-associated habitat; feature: intestine environment; material: feces | place: Netherlands | collected 2009/2010 | reverse complement strand
GCCGCACCTCGCTCGCCGTATCGGCACTTAGAATTATGCGGTATTGCCTTAAAAACAAAAATGGCAAGAAAAAATCTCCCCGCTGCAATGTGCTGATGCACAAAATGCAGCGGGGAGATTTTCGATTTCAGATACACTCCGGGCCGTTACACGGCGGCGGGCGCTTTCAGCACAAAGGTCTGTACGCCCCAGATCACCAGAACAACAATGCCGAGCGCGATGCGGTAAACGCCGAACGCGGTGAAGGTGTGGCGCTTGACGTAATCCATCAGGAATCGGATGGCGATGATGGAAACGATAAAGGCAACCGCACAGCCAACGATCAGCACAACGGTCTGATCCAGCGTGAAGCTGTTGCCCTTGCCAAAGAACTTGACCAGCTTGAGCAAACTGGCACCGGCCATGACCGGGATGGCAAGGAAGAAGGTGAACTGGCTGGCAGCCGGGCGGGACATGCCGCACAGCATGCCGCCCAGAATGGTGGAGCCGCTGCGGGAGGTACCGGGAATCAGGGAGAGCACCTGCCAGCAGCCAACCTTGAACGCCTGCGGGTAAGTAATGCGGGAAAGCTTGGTGGTGGTGGGCACCCGCGGGCGGCGCTCGATCAGGATAAAGGCAACGCCGTACACAATCAGCATCAGGGCAACCACCACGCTGTTATACAGGTGGGCGTCCATCCAGTCGTCCAGCAGAATGCCCAGCACGGCGGCGGGCACGCAGGCTGCAATAATTTTGAACCACAGCCGGACCACGGGCCAGCGCAGGTGGGCGGCAAAGCCGGTATCGCGGCCATTATCCTTGCAGAACGGCCACAGTTTGTGGAAATACAGCACCACAACAGCCAGGATAGCACCCAGCTGGATGACAACGCGGAACATTTCCATAAAATCTTCCGTATAGCCAAACTTCAGCACCTGCTCGGCAAGGATCATATGCCCGGTGCTGGAAATCGGCAGCCATTCGGTGATGCCTTCAATCACACCGTAAATGACGGATTTCAGAATTGAAAGAAACAGGTCCATCTTTTTTCCTCCCCTTGGCGGGATCACTCCCGGCCAGCAATACAAATATATAGTAGCACACTTTACGTGATATTGCACCCTGCCGCTGTATAATTTACACTTTTGCTCCAAAACAACAGGCAAAAGCGGTTGCCGTTTTGGCAAAATGCTCCTATAATAGAAGTGTGGCTTTTGCCGTATCAGTGGGAAAAGTTAGAATGTGTATAGGAAATAGAGGATATTACAAAATGTATAAAACTGTAGTGTTTGACCTGGATGGTACGCTGCTGAACACCCTGACTGATCTGGCGGATGCCGGCAACCGGCTGTGCCGGAAATATGGCTGGCCCACCCATGAGCGCCAGGCGTACCGCTATTTCGTGGGCAACGGTATCCCTAAACTGGTGGAGCGCCTGGCCCCGGCAGACCAGCGCACCCCGGCGGTGCTGGAAGCGGCCCTGGCGGATTTTAAGCGGGATTATGGCCAGCACCTGCGGGACACCACCGCACCGTACCCCGGCATCCCCGAAATGCTGGCAAAGCTGAAAGCGAACGGCGTGCAGCTGGCGGTGTTTTCCAACAAGGCGGATGCGCTGGCAAAAGAGGTCGTCAAGGATTATTTCGGCACGCAGTATTTTACGATCGTGCGCGGCCAGATGACCGGCGTGGCCCCCAAGCCCGCCGCCGAGGGCACGAACGCCCTGCTGCAGGCCCTGCATGCCGACCCGGCCAGCACCCTGTATGTGGGGGATAGCAACGTGGATGTGGAAACCGCCCACAATGCGAACCTGCCCTGCTGCGGGGCGGTGTGGGGATTCCGCACGCGGGAGGAACTGAATGCGGCCGGGGCGGAATACCTGGCAGAAAACAGCGATGAACTGTATGACGTTATCATGAAATAACTGCAAAATTGCGGTGGGAGGAACTGTAAAATGATTGCGCAGCGCTATAAAGATATGCTTAGCGGCAAGTCCGTTATTCGCCAAATCTCCGAGTGGAGCACGGCTCGCGGGACTGAGATCGGCTATGAAAATGTGTTTGATTATTCCCTTCGGTGCCCTGCCCGGAGCACTTTACCAAAACCTGCATCGATCTGCTGCAGACCAAGGAGCCGGTGACGCTGCATGGCTACAGCCCCACGCTGACCATCCCCGCCGTGCGCAAGGCGGTGGCCGAAAGCCTGAACCGCCGCTTTGGCATGGACTACGGTATGGAGCATATCTTTATGGCAACGGGTGCTGCCGGTGCGCTGGCCCACGCTATGCGCTGCGTGGCGGTGCCGGGGCAGGATATTATCACCTTTGCGCCGTTCTTCCCGGAATACAAGCCGTATGTGGAGGGCGCGGGCCTGAATCTGAAGGTCGTTCCGCCCCGCACGAAGGATTTCCAGATTGACTTTGACGCATTTGACGCGATGCTGGATGAGAACACCGCCGCCGTGCTGATCAACACCCCCAACAATCCCTCCGGCGCAGCCTACAGCGCCGAGACGCTGACCGGCCTGGCCGACCGCCTGCGCGCCGCCAGCGCCAAGTATGGGCACCGAATCTTTTTGATCTCGGATGAGCCGTACCGCGAAATCATGTTCGGCGGGCAGCCCATCCAGTACGTCGCCAAGTTCTATGACGATACGTTGACCTGCTATTCGTTCAGCAAGAGCCTGAGCCTGCCGGGCGAGCGCATCGGCTATGTGGCTGCGAACCCGCGCTGCGAGGACGCCGAGTATATTGTGCCCATGTGCGGCCAGATCAGCCGCGGAACCGGCCACAACTGCCCGGCATCACTGATCCAGCTGGCCGTGGCCGAATGCCTGGACGAAACCAGCGACTTGGGCGTGTACGAAACCAACATGGAGCTGATTTACGCCGAGCTGAAAAAGCTGGGCTTTACCGTGGTCAAACCCTCCGGCACCTTCTATATCTTCCCCAAAGCGCTGGAGGAGGACGCCAATGCGTTCTGCAAAAAGGCCATGAAGTATGACCTGGCGTTGGTTCCCGGCGACAGCTTTGGCTGCCCCGGCTACTTCCGCATGGCGTACTGCATTGATACCGAGAAGGTCCGCCGCAGCTTTGCCGCACTGGAAAAATTTGTGGCGGAAGAATACGGGAAATGAATTCCGTTCGGGCCGCGCCCGCCCGCAGTGAGAAGCAAAGCCCGAAACATACGATTTTGACACCATAAACGGGAGGTCTGCACAATGCCGCAACAAAAACGTCCGGCGCAGGGACCCAAGCGCCGCCCTGCACCCGCTGCCAGGAGCAGCAATATGCAGCGCCGCCGCGCTGTTTCACGCAAACAGAACCGCCGCGTGCATGCCCTGATCACCTTGATTTTCTGCATTGCCGTGTTTATTTTGGTGTGCGCAGGCTGCTTTTTGCTGGTAAAAACCGATGGCACCATTACCAACAAGCCCAACCAGAGCCAGGGGGATTCCAGCTCCGCCGCGCCCGACGGTGCAGACAGCACCACGGATGGCGACAGCCAGCAGGAACAGCCCACCATGACCGAGGAAGAACAGCGCATTGCCGATGCCACCGCAACGGCGTCCGCAAACTGCACCAAGGATGCCCCGCAGGTGGTGGACCCGGCGCTTTGGGATGAGCGCGGCAAAGCCTTGATGGAACAGCTGGCTGCCGATGAATTTTACCAGAGCGAGGGGCTGAAATACAGTGCCAAAGATGGCTGCCCCTATATGATCGCGGTCAACCGCGCGGCTTCTACCGTGACGGTACTGGCGCTGGACGATGAGGGAAACTACACCAAGCCGTATATGGCCATGGTGTGCTCCGGCGGCGCGGATACCCCGCTGGGATTCTTTGCAACGCCGGTCAATTATGACTGGCGGCTGCTGGCCGGGCCGAGCTATGGCCAGTACGCTACCCGCATCTGGGATTCCTATCTGTTCCACACTGTGCCGTATTACAGCCAGCACAAGGACGATATCGAGTACGACCAGTTCAACCAGCTGGGCACCCAGGCCAGCCTGGGCTGTATCCGGCTGCTGGTCTGTGATGTAAAGTGGATCTATGATAACTGCCCCATCGGCACCCGCGTGGTGATCTATGATAACGCCGATGACCCCGGCCCCATGGGAAAGCCTGGCACCATTTACACCGACCCGGCGGACGAGAGCAAGCGCGGCTGGGACCCCACCGACCCGGATTCCGCCAACCCGTGGGATGCAGCATTCCGCAGCGGTACAGCTATCCGCAGCGAGGCAGCCTGGAACGAATGGAACGACGCCCAGAACGATGGCCGCTGGAACGGCTCCATCAACCCCACTGACCTGCAGGGCTGGAGCACCGATTCCAGCGTTGAGGGCACCCGCGGATAACACACCATAGGGGTTAGGTTTTACCAGGTTTTCACCAAGAAGCACTTGTTCTGCCCGGCGAATTGGGATATAATAAAAGGGTTACAAACAGCTTTACCTGCCATGGAGGGCAATGAATGATGAAACTGGCAAAACGTGCAGCTGCACTTGTGCTGGCAGCGGTTCTGGCGCTCAGCCTGACCGCCTGCAGCCCCAAGGAAGCAGCAAGCAATCTGATTTTGAAAACGGCAGACCTGCTGGGCCTGCGTGAAGAAGGTTCCGATGACGATGAGGCGGACGAAATTGTGGCGCAGCCCGGCGGTGAGGTGAACTTCCCGGATGGGCTGCAGGATACCTCGGTCCACTGGAACCAACAGGTGCAGGATGGGACGCTGTATGTTGCGTTTAACAGCATCCAGAACCGCAACACCGAGTATTTTGTGGCGGGTTCCGATACCGTGCAGGTAACGGGCTATGGCACCACCGAATCCACCGGTATTCTGGAGTTCAAGGTGGCGCTGTGGGAACTTTCGGAGGATAAGGCAACCACTTCCTATGTGGCGGGCACCACGGTGTATTTCCCGACCGGCGGGGAGTGCAGCACCTATACCATCTCCGGTTTGACCCCCGGCAGGCTGTACAAGGCCAATGTCAGCTATGACTCTGGTATGTTCTACATTACCGGCGGCGTGAAAATTGAGGGCATTGGCAGCGACGACCTGGTTGCCCCGGATGCAGAATAACCAAAAATGAAGCGTGCCCCGGCGCAGCGGTCAACGCAGACCGACGCCGGGGCATTTTGCGGATATGACTGAAACAAAAAAAGGAATCAAAAGATGAACTTTGATAAAAAACAGCTGCGCAACACCATGCTGCTTCTGCTGGGGGCGCTAATCTGGGGCACAGCCTTTGTGGCGCAAAGTGTGGGCAGCGGCTATGTGGGGCCGTATACCTTTTTGGCGGCCCGCAGCTGGCTGGCCTGCGCATTTTTGATCGTGCTGGTTTTGCTGCGCCGCGGCAAGGCCCGCAAAGCGGATCCCGGTGTTCCGTTCTGGATCAACGGTCGGATGCTGCTGCGGGGCGGTGTGTTCTGCGGCATTGCGCTGTTTGCGGCTTCGGCGGCACAGCAGATCGGCATTGGCACCACCAGCACGGCCAAGGCGGGCTTTTTGACGGCGCTGTATGTGGTGCTGGTACCGCTGCTGGGGGTGTTCTTTGGGCGGCGGCCGGGGGTCAAACTGGGAATCTGCGCCTGCATCAGCCTGGCGGGGCTTTACCTGCTGTGCCTGGCGGGGCACGATACCCTGACCCTGACCGGCGGCGAATGGATGCTGCTGCTCTGCTCGCTGCTGTTTGCGTTCCAGATTATGCTGGTGGATCATTACAGCCCCAGGCTGGACGGTGTGCAGCTGAGCTTTGCGGAATTTTTTGCAACGGCGGTCCTTTCCACTATTTTTATGTTTGTGTTTGAAACGCCGACCTTTGCCCAGATCCAGGGGGCGGCGGTATCTATTGCTTACTGCGGCATTTTGTCCAGCGGTGTGGCCTACACGCTGCAAATTGTGGGCCAGAAAGAACTTGACCCTACCATTGCCAGCATGGCCATGTGCATGGAAAGCGTGTTCAGCGCCCTGGCCGGCTGGCTGATTTTGGGCCAGACCCTTTCCGGCGTAGAACTGGCAGGGTGCGCTTTGATGTTTGCGGCAATTATTGGGGCGCAGATACCGGAGAAAGTTAGGAATTAGGAGTTAGTAAAACGCGCACAGCGCCGATAAATATCGGGCGCTGTGCGCGTTTTTTGTATGATGACGAGGAAGAAAATGTATTGAAGGGGAAGAAAGGTAAAATTTTGCCGCGAACAGAAAAAGAGATTTGTAGGGGACGATGCTTGCATCGTCCCGTGGGGCGGGCCGTAACGTGGGCAGGTGGTACAATTTTATGATGTCTCTCTGCGGCGGGATGAGGACATCCCGCCCAACAGATATGATTTATGGTACACTCTGTAATAAAGATGGCGGGCGCACAATGTGCGCCCCCTATGGTCTCTATAAACGAAAAGGGTAATACATAGAATGCAGAACTCTGCGGTCCACCGAAATTATTCTTTATTATTTATTATTATTTATTTTTTTTCATTCAAACAAAAACGCGCCCTCCCTTGCGGGAAGGCGCATTTGATTTAATCGTGCCGGATGGCCTCCAGGGCGCTGATGCGAACGGCGCGGCTGGCGGGAACGATGCCGGAAAGCAGGCCCACCACCACGGCAAAGCCGATGGCAGCCAGCACCAGCCAGATAGGAATGATGGACATGACGGTTCCGCTGCCGGAATCAGACATGTACATTCCACCGCCGTAATACATCGAATCGCTGCTGCCCATCAGGGAGCTGAGGTCGATGGTGGCGTTGATGCCCAGCTTCATCAGCAGGGTGTTCAGGCCGTATACGATCATCGTCATGTTGTTCATGCCAAAGCTGATGATGTAGCTTAAAATCGTACCGGCTACGCCGCCGATAAAGCCGATCATACCGCTTTCAATCAGGAACATCCGCCGGATGTTGCCAATCTCGCAGCCCAGAACTTTCATCACACCGATCTCACGGGTACGCTCGTAAATGGCCATCGTCATGGTGTTGGCGATGTTCAGCGCGGCAACAAACAGGCTGATGGCCGCCAGACCCGCCAGGCGCAGCTGGCGCTGTGCGGTCTGCTGCTGCATCTGCTTGCGGTAATCCACCATGGAGCTGATCTGGTAGCCTTCCTCTTTTAAGGTATCGCAGATCTTATCCACATTTTTGATGTCATCGACCTTAATGTACACTTCGTTATAGGTCACTTTTTTTGGGTTAAAATCCGTTTTGGCCAGCTTGCTGTAGGCTTCGCTCAGCATCAGAAGGTCGTTCAGGCGGAAAGTAATGCCGTATTGCAGCATGTAATCCTCGGATTCTTCCGAGACAACGCCAACGATTTTGAGCTTGTAGCTCTGGGTCTTGGGGCTCTCGGTGTCACCATTGGTCAGGGTCAGGGTAAAGGTATCCTTGGTAGCATCCACAAAGGGCGGCAGCTGGTTGCCGTTGGCATCGGTTTCGCCGCTCCAGCGCTGGCGTTTGGAGCTGTTTTGGCTGCGGCGGGTATCCTCAAACTGATACAAAAACTCCTTGCCCACCACAACGGGGATCACATCCTTGCCGTAATTCACGCCGCTTTTGGGCCAGTCGCCGCTTTCCAGCTTGTTGTCCAGCAGGGGCATGGTGTCCGGGTCCAGGCCGAGAACGCTCCATACATAACTGGCGCGGTAGCGGTTGTTTTTGCCTGCTTCTACATACAGGTTCAGGTCCGGCTGGTAATAGGGGGTGACAGCCGTAACGTGGTCGATCTTGCGGAACCGCTGGACGGCTTCGTTATCCAGCTTGACCTCCTGCCCATTGATGTTCTGGCTGCCGTAGTTGTATACCTCAATCTTGGTCAGGCCGCCCATATTTTTGAGCATTTCGTCGTTGTTATGGCTTTCCGCAATGCCCATGGAGATCATAACGATAACCGCACAGATGCCCACAACGACGCCCACAACGGTCAGTGCCGTGCGGCCCTTGCGGCGGGACAGGTTGGTGACAGCCAGCCCGATCTGGTCAGATATCTTCATCGTTGCCTTCCTCCAGCTTGGCAAGTGCGGCGGCCTTCTTCTTTTTGCGTACCACCACAACGATCACAACTACCACCACGATCACAGCAGCGCCGATTGCCAGATAGGCCCACAGGGGCAGGCCGGTCTGCTGGGGCTGCATGTCATCCATGTTAGAGTCCATATCGCCAGAATTGCCGTAGTCCATGGCCGGCTGAACAGAGAAGGAAAAATCTTTGCTGACGGTTTTCAGGGTGCCGTTGGCGTCCTCATAGGTCAGGGTGATGGTACCGTTGCAGGTGCCTTCCTGGGTGGGGGTCATGTCAAAATCCACGCTGTTGGAGGAACCGGCGTTCAGGTTGCCAATGTACTGCACAGTGGTGTCGGCGCCCAGGTTATCGCCGGAAAGGGTGGCTTCCAGGTTGGAAAGGGCGTCGCGGCCCTTGTTGACAAAGTTCAGGGTGACGGAAGCGGAATCGCCCAGCGTAATGCTGTCGCTGAGCTCCAGCTGGCCCAGCTCAAAGCGGTCCGGCTGAGATACCGGAACCGAGATGGTGGTGGACATACCGGTAACGGCCTTGTTGGTGTCCGCGCCGGTGCCCACACTGTTCACGGTAATGTTGGCTACGCCGCCGGTAAAGCCGGCGCTGGGGGTCAGACTGAAGCTGACATCGCGGGTGGACTTGGGGGCCATGGTGCCCAGGTAGCTGCTCAGACTGCCGCTGGTCATGGTGATGCCGTCCGGCAGGGTCAGCGAGATGACCACATCGTTCAGGTTCTCCTGGCCGCCGGTGGCGTACAGGGTCAGGGTCAGGGTAAAGGGCGTCCCGGCCACAACCGCTTCATTGCCGTAGCTGGAAGCACGGATCATCAGGTTGGGGGTATCGGGGTCTTCGTCCACACACTGGCCCAGGGTAATGCCTTCGGGATGCTGCATGGCCATGGTGGAATTCAGGTAGCTCAGGTTGATGTCCACGGTGTTGCCGCCGCCGTTATAGATCACATCACGGAACAGCAGCACATAGCTGTAGTAACCGGCGCCGTTGGCGTCCGTTGTCTCATACAGCTGGCCAACCTCGGCGTTGCCGGTAAAGGTGAACGCTGCCGAGTTGATGCGGGCCGAGATCTGGTCTGCCGTGATAAAGTTGTTGTAAGCACCGTAATCCGCCACGCGCAGAATCAGGTTAAACCGGCTGTCCCGGTCAATGGTGGTGATCTCGCCGCCTGCGGCATCGGTCACGGTCTGAGCAATGATGTAGGCCGAGCCGCTGTTGTTGGGGGCACTCGGGCCGTTGTCCGTCGGGGCGGGGGTCACGGTAGGCTCGGCGGTTGCTGTCGGTACAGGGGCAGAGGTTGCGTCTTCGGCAAGGGCGGGCATGGCAGCCACGCTGCCGAAGAGCATGATGGCCGCCAGCAGGGCGGCAAAACGGGAAGCTTTTTTCACTCCGGGGTCCTCCTTAAATTGATGCCATCTTTTTCTATGGCTTTGATATTCCTGAATGAGTGGGCAAAATTTACGGTTTGGGTTGTTCGGGCTGCTGGGCTGCGGCAGCAGGGGCTGCGTAAGAGGCAAGCTCGGCTGCGGTTTTCTGGTGAACTTCGCCGCTGGCAGAGTCGCCGCCGATCCGCATGTTGCCCTCCAGGCTGGCGAACAGGGCTTCGCGGTTGCGCTCCCTTGTGGCGGGATCCTGCACCACATCGGACTGCACCTTGCCGTCCAGAATGGTAATAATGCGGTCTGCACAGGAGGCCAGCTCCGGTTCATGGGTGACCATGACAAAGGTGGTGCCCATCTGCTTGGATATTTGCAGCATGCGGTAGAGCACCTGTTTGGATGTGATAGAGTCCAGGTTGCCGGTGGGTTCGTCCGCAAAGATCACGCGCGGCTTGCTGACAAAGGCGCGGGCGATGCCCACGCGCTGCTGCTGGCCGCCGCTCATCTCGGTGGGCATGTGTTCGGCACGGCCGCCAAGGCCCATGTTTTTTAACTCTTTGCGGGCCATGGCAAGGCGCTGGGAGCGGGAAATGCCCTTGAACATCAGCGGCAGAGCAACGTTTTCGGCCGCCGTCATGGTGGGCAGCAGGTTGTAGCTCTGAAAAATAAAGCCCAGGTGTGCCTGGCGGAACTTGGCCAGCTCATCTTCGGTCATAGCGCTGATCTCGTGCGAACCGATGAATACCTTGCCGCGGGTCGGTTTTTCCAGCCCGGCCAGCTGATTCAGCAGGGTGCTTTTGCCACTGCCGGACTGGCCCACGATGCAGCAGAATTCCCCTTTTTCAATGGAGATAGAAACATCGTTCAGGGCAACGACCCGTTCTTTGCCCACGGCATACACCTTGCACAGGTTGACGGTATGGATAATGGGTGCCATTTCAGCCCTCCCTTTTTGACAAAATCCTATACCTCTATACTATATCACATTTTACCCCCGGCGGAAAGGGGGCGGAGTTGTAAAATTGCGGTGGGGCGAAGGAAGTAGTTAGGAGGGAGGAGGTAGGAGTTAATTAGGAATTGGGGCGGGGAAAGGTGGTGGGTAGGGCGGCCAGCCCTCTGGCCGCCGGAAAGGGGCTGCAAAGGTTCGGTAGGGCGGGGTCACCTGACCCCACCGGTGCGTGGGGAATGGAGCAAAATAAATTTGTGATGAATCATGAAAATATATGTAGGGGACGGCGTCCTCGACGTCCCGGTATTGCCTTAAAATTATCATAAAAAATGCCGCGGCCCGGTGGGGCGGCGGCAAATAGGGATGGGTTATAGATATTCTTCAAAAAATTCTGCGGTGGTGGATTCGATGCGGCGGCGGACGGAGAAATCGTCGATTTTTTTGCCGGATGCGGCGGTGAAATTGTGAGTGGCGTCCTCATACTGGCCGGTCAGGTCCACCAGAGGGCCGCTATGTTCGGCGGCAGCCTGGCGGGTCAGGTCAATGGTGGTCTGGCTCAGCAATTCGGCATCCCCGGCGGTATAAGCCAGCAGCAGAGGGCCGTTGTAGGTGCGCAGGCTGGCGGTGGGGTCCTGGTCGGCAACCTGCTGCACAAAATCGGCGCTGATCGTTACGCCCCACTTGGGCAGGTCCAGCACGCCGTTCTGTATGGCACCGTCATAAATAGCCTGGCGGCCCTCGGCGCTGTGGTCCAGAAATTCCAGCCCGTCCAGCCCTGTGTTATCCGCCGGTGCCCACAGGGCGGCGGCTTTGATGGAATCTTTCAGGTAGACGCTGACGGCGCGGCCGCCCATGCTGTGGCCCAGCAGGCCGATGCGCTCCGGGTCGGCACCCACAGTGTCGGTCAGGTAGGTGATGGCAGAAGTGATATCATCCCGCATGGTGGCGGGGGTGTAAGCGGTAAACGGCTCCTCGCTTTCGCCGCTGCCCGCAAAGTCAATGGCGATGCTGGCAATGCCGTGCTGGGCCAGCGTTTTGGCCAGCGGCTTGGCGTGGCCGTCTAGCTGGCGGTTGCCGGTAAAGCCGTGGCAGATCACCACGGCAGGCATGTTTTCGGCATTGGCAGGGGTGGTCAGCGTGGCATGGATGCTGCCGCGCTCGCCGGGGATGGTAAGCTGCTGCACCTGAACGGATGCCCCACAGCCGGAAAACAGCACCACCGCCGCGCAGACGGCTGCGGCCAGCAGCACCGCAAAAAAGGAACGCAGATGTTTCATGCAGATTCCCCCTTTCTTAGGGTGTAGCTGAAAAGGCGAAAAATTCGTCGGCTTCTTTGCTTTCAGATACATCTTGGGGGTGAGTATACCACACTGACCCGGCAATAACAACCGCCGCGACGTAAACAAACCGTGAACAAACCATCAATTTACATTGGTAAAAAATTGGTTACGACCGCCTACGGGGCGGAGGTTTACTGCCCCGGTTCCCACATGGCAACGGGGGTCATGATGGTGGGATCACTGGCGGGGGCAAGGTACTGCTGGTAGGTCTGGAACCAGTTGTCCGAAAGATCATCATACACCCAGGAAAGCAGCAACAACTGGCCCACAGGGGATTCGGCGGCAATATAGGTGCTTTCACCTGCCTGCCAGCTGGTGTGGAACACGCTGCCGGCGGCAAAGTTTAGCAGCAGGCTTTCGCCGCCCTGACCGCTGTTGGAACGAAACAGCATCATGGTGCCCCATTTTTGGGAGTAGAGGTTGGCAACCGTGGAAGAACCCAACAGATAACCGTAAGGATAATCGGAACGGTCGATCCCCAAAAGGGATTCCAGCGCGGTCTGCTCCCCGTTGCGCAGGTTGAGCCGGATGGCGTTGAACGGGGTATCATCCGGATTCTCCCAAAGGGTGGTATCCAGATAGAGAGAATCCCCATACAGCGCGGCATGGGTGAAAGAACCGGAATTTTCGTTCAGGCTGTATAACCGCCGGCTTTGGGCGGTGACGGGGTCGTACAGCACAACGTCATAACTGGTGTTCTGGAACCGGGAAGAATAACTGCCGGCCAGGCTGTAATCGGATATTTTATCGGAAGCGAACGGTTCGGCGCAGCGCTCCCGGAACAGCACAAGCTGGTTGTTCCAGACACCGCAGAGGTGGTCGGTATCCGGGATGGGCATGGTTTCGTACTGGCCGGTGGTGCGCTCCATGCGGAACCAGCGGGTGGGCTCTTCGCCCTGCTGGCTCCGCATGATGCCGTATAAATAGGTGGAATCGCAGCCGCCGATATACACGGCATCATGATCCAGCCGGACAAGCTCGGTGCGGGTGGTGCCGTCCAGCATTTCAATGCGGCCCTGGCCAAAGGCGTTCTGCATCAAGCGGCGGGCGGCGGTAACATCCTCCTGGGTGTAAGGCTCCAGCTCCTGGGTATAAAGGGCCAGCGGAACCCCGGCATCTGCCGCGCGCGCCCAGCGCATGATCTCATCGTCCGACATGGCGTTGATATCCGCGCCGGAAGCGCCCTTTGCCGTTGTGGGCGAATAGGTGCCGTAAACAAGGTAAACGCAATCCCCGGCGGGAACAAGAGAATACATCTGGTCCGTGATGCGGGCAGGGCAGCTGCTGGTGGTATGGGTGCAGCCGGGCACATCACAGAACACGGTCTGCACGCCGGTGCTCAGGTTAGTGCGAAGGATCAGGTTGGCATCATAATCAAACACAGCGGCAGCGCGGTCATCGTCCCACTGGTAAGCGATGACGTCAGTGTAATAATAATCGCTGGTTTCTGGCAGCGGCTCGGCGGGCAGCAGATCGGTGCTGCCCGGCTGCGGGGTGGGGGCATAGGGCTGCCAGGTCAGCTGCATGCTGTAATAGGCGCGGGGAACATCGTCAAGGGTAAAGGAGCCGTACACACAGGTCAGCAGGGCGTTGCCTCTGGCGCTGTACAGGCCGGTTTCGGCGTAATCGCTGCCGTAAGGCACGGTCCAGTCGCCCAGGTCGGTAAGGCCCTCCCACTGCACCCAGGCGTTCAGCAGGTCGGAGATATTCAGCAATGCCGGGCTGCCGGACAGCAGGGTGGGATCGTCCAGCGGGGCCTGAACCCACAGGTTCAGCAGGCGGCCGGTTTTATTATCATAATCCAGGGCGAATGTGGGGGATTCGTTGTATTCGGGGTCGCTTTCATCATAGGCGGCATGGGGGTAGCGCAGCAGCCGCGTAATGCCAAGGGAATCACTGGAAGTATACAGCTCGCCGCTGCTGTAGCTGCTCAGGTTATCGGCTGCCACATGGTACCAGGTGTCCGGCAATACCTCGGCATCATGGAGCTGGGTCAGCAGGCTGGCGGCAAAATCAGCGGCGGTATCGCTGGAGGTCATGTTGTAGCGGCTGCTCCCGGCGGGGGTATACAGGGCTGCTGTGCCGTCCAGCCCGGCGGAAACCATCCAGTCCGTGCGGTTCATCTGGGTGCGGTTTTTGACCTGCTGTAATAGATAAAAATCATCCCCGCTGACCTCGCGGGATTCATACAGGCCAGAGCTTTGATTGACGGTGCCGAACATACGGGCATCCTGTGCGCGGAACCAGAGCAGCGGCAGGCAGGCCAGCACAGCCACCAGGGCGGCGCAGGCCAGCATCAGCAGCTTGCCGCGTTTTGTGGTTTTCATACGGGTTCCTCCTGTGCGAGTTCGGCGGCGGTTTGGTTCGGTGCGGGCAGGGTGACGGTTACGGTGGTGCCTTTGCCAAGCTCGCTTTCCATGGCAAGCGTTCCGCCGTGGGCTTGGGCAATGCGGCTGCACAGGGCCAGGCCCAGGCCGCTGCCGCCCTGGCGGCGGGAACGGGATTTATCCACCATATAAAACGGCTCCACCACGCGGGCCAGCTTGTCCGCCGGGATGCCCTGGCCGTGGTCCTGAACCGTCAGCCGGATGGAACCATCTGCCTGTTCGGCGCAGACCGCAATGGCGCTGCCGGGGGTGCTGGCCTTGGCGGCGTTGGTGACAAGGTTGATGACGAGATCACACAGCAGGTCGGCATCTCCCTGCACGGTCAGGCCGTTGGACTGCATGGTCAGAATGCAGCCGTTCAGAGCGGGGGCAACGGCGCGGCGCGCTTCGGCAAAAACAGGATCCAGCTGCACGGGTACCAGTTGGGGGGCGTGCTCACCCAGGCCCATCAGCTGCAGCAGCTTTCCGCTTAAGGCTTCCAGCCGCTGGGCTTCATGGAAGATGGCCCCGGCGGCTTCACGCTGTTCTTCGGGGTCTGGCTGCATGCTGCGCAAAAGGTCGGCATAGCCGATGATGCCGGTCATGGGGGTTTTGAGCTCATGGGTAAACGCACCCACAAAATCATCCCGCTGCTGGACCGAAAGCTCCAGAGCTTCCACTTTGTCCTGCACGGCACCGGCCATCTGGTCAAAGCCCTGGCTCAGGATTTCAAGCTCATCCCCGGTGTGCATCCTGGTGCGCAAGGCATAATCACCCGCGGCAATGCGGGCGCTGGCGGTGGTCAGCACGGTCAGTGGGTGGGTCAGGCGGCGGCTGACAAGCCAGACCACCACGGCAGCCCCGGCCACCACGGCAGCTTCTAGCAGGAAAAAGCGCTGCAGGCTGCGGTTGCGCGCGGCAAAAATCTCCGTTACATCAAAGGTGGTTACCATCACAAGGCCGCCCAGCAGATCGCTGCGGTAGGTGCGGGTCACATTGGGGCCGTACTGCAAAATGCTTTGGCCGTCCTGCAGGCCGTATATGGCATAGGCTTCGTCCTGGGCGGGGTCAGCGGATGCGCGGAACAGCCCCTGGGAATAAACCCCACGGGCCAGATCCCCTGCGCGCCAGGTGGCGGCGGTGATAAAATCATCCCCGCAGGTATCTTCGCCGCGGCCGGTCTGGTCCAGGTAGTAATCCTCCACCACGCCGCACAGCATGGCGTGCATGCTTTGTTCCTGCTCGGCGGCTGCGCTCAGGCGGTCCATAAAGCTGCCGTTGACCAGCACCGCACCGCCCACGGCAAAAAACGCGGCGATGACCAGCAGCATGATGCAGACAAGTTTTTGAGAAAATTTCATAGAAAAACCCGTAAGTAAGTTTGAAATTGGAAATGAGAAATCAGCAATTTGAAGTTATTTCTGGTCGGATTTAAGGCGGTAACCGACACGGTAGACGGTTTCGATCTTATCCGCCCAGCCAAGTTTTTTGCGCAGGCGCTGGATGTGCAGGTCCAGGGTGCGGCTGTCCAGCAGATCGCCGCCCCACACCCGCCCGTACAATACATCGCGGTACAGCGCCGCCCCGCGGTTGCGCATGAGCTGCTCCAGCAGGTCGAACTCCCGCGGGGTCAGCTCCACCGCCTTGCCCTGCCGGGTCACGGTGCGGGCCACAATATCCATCGTTACATCAAAGGCGGTCAGGGTCTGGCCGCCGCGGCCGGTGCGGCGCAGTACGGCTTCCACACGGGCTAGAAGTTCTTCGATTTCAAACGGCTTTACGATATAATCATCGGCGCCGAGCTGCAGGCCTCTGACCCGGTCCTTAGTGGCGCCCTTGGCCGTGATAAAGATGACCGGCACCCCCAGCGGGCGCAGGTAGCCCAGCAGCTCGTACCCATCCAGGCCGGGCAGCATAATATCCAGCAGGGCCAGGTCAAAGTCGTGCTCGGCAATCAGGTCCGCCGCGGTGCTGCCATCGTTGGCAACCGTGCAGTCATACCCCGCGCGGCGCAGGCTGACCGCAATCAGCCGGGAAATGGTAATTTCGTCCTCCACAATCAAAATGCGGTTCATCCAATGCCCCCAATCGTTATTTATCTTAAGTATAGCACAGAGTTGTCGCCAAGTTGTATAGAAGTTAGGAGTTAGGAGTTGGGCGGCGGGATAAAGGCTGCCGTGAACCGAATAAAAGCATTGTAGGGAACGGTCAAGACCGTTCCCTACAGATTATAATGGAAAGTTACGTAGGAGTTTTAATAACCGGCAGCCCAAAAACTCCTAACTCCTAACTACGCATTATGTACCGCTTGTGCCATATCGCGCACAAAGGCTTCGATGTGGGGCACGGCGGCGGGGCCGTATTGGGCAAAGAGCTTGATGATGGCGCTGCCGACGATGGCACCATCGCTGACTTTAACGCGTTAAATCGGGAAAGTCAATGGGTTGCAGAAAAAAAATTGAATTTTTCTGCCGTCTTGCACCCGGGGGCAAAAATGCCTATAATGAACACAGAAGCAAAACCACGCGGCGCGTTTGATACGTTTGGCGCGGTAAAAGATAAAAGGAGAACCCCATGCCCGGAATTTTGTATATTGTTGCCACGCCCATTGGCAACCTGGACGATATGCCGCCGCGGGTGGCGGCTACATTTGGCGCGGCGGATTTTGTTGCCGCCGAGGATACCCGCGTGACCCTGAAGCTGCTGAACCATCTTGGCTTAAAAAAGCCGATGATGAGCTATTATGAGCATGCGCTGCACCATGGTGCGGCAATTTTGGACCGCATTGAAGCGGGGGAGAGCTGCGCGCTCTGCTCTGACGCCGGTATGCCCTGCATCAGCGACCCCGGTGAGCAGATCGTGAAAGACGCCATTGCCCGCGGCATTACGGTAACGCCGGTGCCGGGTGCCAGTGCCTGCGTGACGGCGCTGGCGGTTTCGGGGCAGGATACCGCCCGGTTTGTGTTGGAGGGCTACTTTGACTATGTGGTGCCGCCCCTGGAGGGCCTGTGGTGGATGGAGGGGGGCGGAGCCATCGACTTTGCCCACAAGGAGCGGTTCCACTGGATCTCCATGATCCGCCTGCCCCAGTTTGTCACCCGGGAGGCGTTCCACTGGGCCGTCCGGGAGGCGGAGCAGAAAAAGGGACTGGACTGCTCCGGAGTGGAGTTTTTCTCCTATGAGGACGGGCTGTGCGTCCAGTGCATGCACCTGGGTCCCTACGACGGGGAGGGGGAGACCATCCGGGCCATGGAGCGCTGTGCGGAGGAACAGGGGTATATCCTGGACCAGAGCGAACACCGCCGCCACCACGAGATCTACCTCAGTGATGTGCGGCGGTGCAGGCCGGAGCGGCTGAAAACGGTGATCCGTCAGCCAGTGCGGCGGCGAGACGAGGGGGGCTAATCCCAGAAGTTAAATAGAAGCTCTCCCATCGTCTGGGGGTTCCAATGCCGCATCTGGTCCCGCTCGGCCCGGTTGAGGGCGGTGAGCGCCTGCTCCGGGGGACAGGGGGCGGTCATATCTGCTGAACTGAGACAGCGGTACTGGGGGAGTGCGGCGGGCCAGTGTTCCGGCCAGTCCAGAAAGCGGAGGGGCTCCTCTAGGGGAGCGGGAGCCAGCGCGGCATAGGGGGCGTAGACGTTCAGGAGCAGACAGAGCTCCCGGGAGCGGAACGCGATCTGGGCGGCGTAAAAGTTCCGTGCGGACAGGTCCTCATCCAGGGCGAGGACGCGGCCGTACTGGAGCCGGGCGAAGGTGTAGACGAGGGTGCGGAATCCTCCAGGGTCCAGTGGTTCAATCAACAGATCCCGTGGTCCAAAGAAACCGGTGACAAAAAATGATGCGCTTTTTTTGTATGAGGAAAAGTACCGGGCAGAAAAGCTTG